>ENA-OUNH01000036-OUNH01000036.1-human-gut-metagenome-genome-assembly--contig:-NODE-36-length-53875-cov-4.221887_pt1 | contig 53875 bp, 57 predicted proteins | sample MGYA00242806_ERZ504814 | MGnify/ENA primary metagenome ERZ504814 (study PRJEB26092, sample SAMD00036389) | human gut metagenome | host: Homo sapiens | study: EMG produced TPA metagenomics assembly of...
GCAAAGCGGACTGATGAGGGGCGGCGCTGTCTCTATAACCCGTCAAAGGGATACTGCAGAACTTTGCCCCTCATCCGGCCTCGGCGGGGCCTCGGCCACCTTCCCCCCAAGAGGGGGAAGGGCTTTTTGAGGTTTATTTCTTTGTGTTTCCGCCCATGCGTCTGTCGCGGCGGGCGTACTCGGCCAGTGCCTTATCAAAGCACTCCTTGGTAAAATCGGGAAAGGGTATCGGTAAAGTAGAACTCCGCATAGGCGCACTGCCACAGCAGGAAGTTGGACAGCCGCTCCTCGCCGCTGGTGCGGATCATCAGATCCACCGGGGGCAGGTCGCGGTAGAGATGCTTCTCGATGGTTTTTTCATTGATCTCCTCGGGCTGCAGCGCACCGGCCTTGACCTCGGCGGCAATCGCGCGGGTGGCATCGGTCAGCTCGGCATGGCTACCGTAGTTCAGGCAGAAGTTGACGATGCCCTTTTCGTTGTGCTTCGTCAGGTCCATCATATAATCCATGGCATCCAGCACGCGCTGCTGCAGCCCCTCGCGGCGGCCGCTGAACAGCACCTTGCAGCCGCGTTCGTTCATCTCATCGGCAATGGTGCGGAAGTTGTTGGCAAACAGGTCCATCAGATAGCCGACTTCCTTGGCATCGCGGCTGAAATTCTCGGTGGAGAAAACATAGAGCGAAAGCACAAAGACGCCGCGGTCACCGACCGCATAGCGGGTGATTTCACGCAGGCGGTCAAAGCCGGCCTTGTGGCCCATGCTGACGGGCAGCAAGCGCTGCTTGGCCCAGCGGCGGTTACCATCCACGATGATGGCCACATGGGTAGGAAAGCGGGGTTCAGCTGGATTCGGCATAACAGTTCTCCTTTTTTATTGCTCGGGGCGTACCAGCTCCGGCGGTTCCTCGCCGGGGTGATGGGCGCGCCAATTCAGAAAGCTTTCCAGAATGACGGCGGCGGAGACCGAGTCCAGCCGCTCCTTGCGCTTGGCACCAAACGTATCGTTGTCGGCCAGAATAGCGGCGGCAGAGACAGTGGTGCGGCGCTCATCCCACATCACAACGGGCACACCCGCCGTGTTGGCAAGGCGCTGGGCAAAACGGCGGCTCTTGCCGGCACGGCCGCCCTCGGTACCGTCCATGTTTTTTGGCAAACCGCAGACAAGCCCCTCCGCCCCGCGGGCGGCAAAGACCTCCGTCACGGCGGCGGCAACCTTGTTCATGCTTTTTTCTTCGATCTGCGGCGTGATGGGGGAGGTGATCGTCTCCCCGGCATCGCACCCGGCAAGCCCGGTACGGGAATCGCCATAGTCAACGGCAAGCCATTTCATGGGCAGGGCTCCTTTACATTTTGTCAGATATAGATATTATAGCACAAAAAATCCGCCCTGACCAGCAGGGCGGGAGATTTTGTTGTTGTAGAGCTGTAGGGGCCGCACATGTGCGGCCCGCAGCCTACCCGCAAACTGGCGTTTCCCGGGCGGTTGCGGGCCGGGCATGCCCGGCTCCTACGGTGCATCTGCGGTGGTATGTCTGTTTGTAGGGGTCGATGCTTGCATCGACCCGCGGGCGGATGCGAGCATCCGCCCCTACAACCGCACAGAAAATACGATGTTTACACCAAACTGCCCTTCAGGCGCTTATCCAGCTGGATCGTCAGCATGGCGGCCAGAACGATCTTCACGGCATCGCCGGGCAGGTAGGGAAGCACGCACCAGCCCAGAGCGCTCACAAGGTCAGCACCGGTCAGCGTCATGAACCAGATCGTGCCCAGCAGGTAGCAGGCGGCGCAGCCCACGACCATCGCAACGCAGAGCGCCCAGAATTTGCGGCCCAGCACCCGGACCAGCAGGGCCGTGATCAGCGCAGTCAGAATGTAGCCGATGGCGTAGCCGCCGGTCTTGCCGAAGATCGCGGACGGGCCGCCCTGAAAGTTGGCCAGCACCGGCACGCCGATGGCCGCCAGCGCAATAAAGACCACCTGACTGGCCGTGCCCCAGACGGGGCCGAGCATCGTGCCCGCCATGTAGACAGCGAACAGTGCCAGATTGATGGGTACGCCCCAGGGCATCGGGACAGCGATCTGGCTGCAGACGGCAACCAGCGCGGTAAACATGGCGCAAAGCACCATGCGGCGGACATTGTCAGTAGTTTTCGTCATACTTTCGTACTCCTCTTGTTGAATGGTAATTTATAGCATTGCCGTATCCTGCCCGGGTGCCGCCGCAGCGGTTCCTGACGGGATGCAGCGATGTTTTACAGCAATCGAACGCCGGCCTCGCCGCTGGTCAGGGCAGCAGGGCGGCTTTCACCGTCATAGCGCACGACAAGCCTGCATTCATCATCAATGCCCAGCACGGCGGCGGGGCGCGGTGTGCCGCTGCGCGGCGTGACCAGAACACGGTGGCCCGCCAGCGCCAGACGGCTGCGGTATTCGTCCAGATACCCGCTGCGCGGGCCGGTGCGGTACAGCGGCCAGAACTCGTTCAGAAACGCCGCTGCCAGCGCTGCCCGGGCACCGGGCGCCGGGTCGCCGTCAAACAGCGCCCCCGCCACGCTCTGCAGCTCCGCAGGCCAGCCCTCGGCCGGTGCCACCACATTAAAGCCCAGCCCCAGCACCGCATAGTCCAGCATACCGGACTCCAGATCGAGCGCGGCCTCGGTCAAAATACCGCACACCTTGCGTCCGTTCTTCCAAAGGTCGTTGACCCACTTGATGCGGATCGGTGCCCCGCAGAGCCTTTCAGCCGCGCGGGCGGCAGCCACTGCCGCCATGGCGGTCAGGCCCACAGCCTGCCGGGCACCGATCTCCGGGCGCAGCAGGATGCTCATATACAGGCCGCCCGGCGGGGAATAGAAGCTGTGCCCGCCGCGCCCGCGCCCGGCAGACTGTGCCTGCGCGATCAGCACCAGCCCCTCAGGCGCACCGGCATCGGCACGGGCGCGCAGGGCGGCATTCGTACCGGGCAGCCGGTTCACGACCTCGATCTGCAGCGCGTGCAGGGGTTCCGGCGCAAGCAGGGCCGCCACGGCGGCGGCGTTCAGCACATCAGCGTCTGCGGCAAGGGCGTAGCCGCGGTTCGTCACAGCCTCAATGGGGATCCCGTCACTGCGCAGGGCAGCCACAGCCTTCCACACCGCTGTGCGGCTGACGCCCAGCTGCGCGGCCAGCTCCTGCCCGGAGATATACCGCCCGCGCGCCGCGTCCAGCGCCGCCAGCACCTGCTGCTTGACCATATCCACGCCCCCCTGTAAGCCCGACTGTAGGCCAGTATACCGCGCCGCCGGCCGGAATGTCAACGCATTTGCAGTGTTACGGTTGACAATCAAAGCAAAAAATGTCCCGCCGGGCAGGCGGGAACGGCAAAAACCCCGCAGGCGCAATGCCTGCGGGGCTTTTGCTATGATGCAAACAGATTTAGTGGGAAAAGTCTAACTTAGCGCTGGATACGGCCGGAACCGTCGCCGCCGGCCAGCTTCTCGACCTCGGAGACAGTGACCATGTTGTAGTCGCCCTCGATGGAGTGCTTCAGGGCAGAAGCAGCAACAGCGAACTCAACAGCGTCCTGCGTGGACTTGCCGTTCAGCAGGGCATAGATCAGGCCGCCGCCGAAGGAGTCACCGCCGCCAACGCGGTCGATGATGTGCAGGTCGTACTTCTTGGAGAAGCAGTACTCATTGGAGGCAACATCGTACAGCATGGCGCTCCAGCCGTTGTCGAAGGCAGAGTGGCTCTCACGCAGGGTGATAGCGACCTTCTCAAAGCCGAACTTGTCAGCCAGCTGCTTGGCAACGCTCTTGTAGCCCTCGCGGTTGATCTCACCGGCGTAGATGTCGGTAGCCTCGGCCTCGATGCCGAAAACGTCCTTGGCATCCTCCTCGTTGGAGATGCAGACATCGACATACTGGCACAGGTCGGTCATGGCAGCGCGGGCCTGCTCACGGGTCCACAGCTTGCCGCGGTAGTTCAGATCGCAGCTGATCTTGACACCGTGGGCCTTAGCAGCCTTGCAGGCCTCGCGGCAGATCTCAACAACATTCTCGCCCAGAGCCGGGGTGATGCCGGTGAAGTGGAACCAGTCCACGCCCTCGAAGATGGCATCCCAGTCGAAGTCAGCGGTAGAAGCCAGCTGAATGGCGGAGTTGGCGCGGTCGTAGATGCAGACGGAACCACGCTGAGAAGCGCCCTTCTCGTTGAAGTAGATGCCAACACGATCGCCGCCGCGGGTGATCTTGCTGGTGTCAACGCCGTAGCGGCGCAGGCTGTTCACAGCGGCCTGACCGATGGCATGGGCGGGCAGCTTGGTGACGAAGGCTGCGTCGATGCCGTAGTTGGCCAGAGAAACGGCAACATTGGCCTCGCCGCCGCCGAAGCTGAACTCCAGATTGTTGGCCTGAACGAAGCGCTCATAGTTGAACGGCTGCAGACGGATCATCAATTCGCCAAAAGTAACGACTTTCATGGTGAACTCCTTTTAATTAAAATTTTAAGATAGGGGAGCAGGGCATCGAGGCCGCTGCCCCCTGAATTTACATTGGGATTACGCCAAATCAGCGCTGGACCAGATGGAAGGCAAAGCCTGCGATCTCGTCAGCAAAGTAGATGGCAACGGTCTTGCCGTCCTTGACATTCTTGCTGTCCATGTCGAACTTGACGCCGCGCTGGCTGAGGTGATAGATAGCGCGGTCAACATTGTTGGTCAGGATAGCAATGTGGCCATTGGTGCCGCGGCCCGGCTTCTTCATGATCTCGAATTCCTTCTTGCCCACGAAGATGCTGGAGTTGCCGGGCTTGACAGCCATGCTCAGCAGGCTGGCGATGGTCTCAGCGGTCTTGGCGGCCTCGGCCTCGTTGGCGCAGTTGATGCCGATGTGGCCCAGCTCAAGGCCCAGCATGACATCAACGGCCTCGCGGCTCATCGCGGTGATCTCGTCCCAGGCGCCGGCTTTGATCTTGTCGCTCTTGCACATCCAGGTGCCGCCGACGGCAACGATCTGGTTGTAGCCCAGATAGTTGTTGACATTCTTGGCGTTGACACCGCCGGTGCACATCCACTTGCAGGTCTTGAGGGCAGCGCCGATGTTCTTCAGCTTGTCCACGCCGCCATTGGCCTCGGCAGGGAAGAACTTGACGACCTCGCAGCCCATGTTCATGGCCTGCTGCATCTCGCCTGCGGTGGCGGTGCCGGGCATCATGATGCCGCCCTTGTCGATGACATGCTGGCAGACCTCGGGGTCAAAGCCGGGGGCAACGATGAAGGAAGCGCCGGCAGCCATAGCGCGGTCAGCCTGATCAACGGTCAGGACAGTGCCGGCGCCCAGCAGCATATCGGGCAGCTCCTCATGGATCTTCTTGATGCAATCCTCAGCGCAGGCGGTGCGGAAGGTGACCTCGGCGGCGGGCAGGCCGCCGGCCATCAGGGCCTTGCACAGGGGCAGGGCCTCATCCACGCTGTTGAAAGCAATGACCGGGATAATGCCGATCTCGTAAACACGCTGCAAAACAGAATTCATAGCAATTCTCCTTCACTCATTCTGTGCGGGTGCCCGGCACCGTATGCCGCGGCAGGGCTCGCACTCGATTACTTTTATTATATCCAATGGGCGCGCGTGCGTCAATCGGGCAAAAACACGCAGGAAACCGCACGATTTTTGTCACTTATGCTAAGGATTCCGCAATTCGGAAAAGAACTTGAAAAATGCCGCATACTTTGTTATAATCGTTCCATAATACGGAACGCAAGGCAGTCCCTGCGTTCCCTGCGAAATTATGAATTTTTTGTTAAATTTCATTGGGAGGCCTGTGGTATGGCAGAAAAAGGCGGCGTACAAAGCGTGGAGCGCATCTTCCAGCTGATTGAGCATCTGGCGGCGCACCCCACCGGGGTCAGCCTGCAGACGCTGGCAGGGGAGACCGGGCTTGCCAAAAGCACCGTTCACCGGCTGCTGGCCAGTCTGGTCGGGCTGGGCTATGTGGTGCAGGACGAGGAGAACGGCCATTACCGCCTGACTCTGAAGATGTTTGAGCTGTCGAGCGGCATCGTGGACAGCATGGACATCATGGGTGTGGCCAAGGCGCATCTGGAGCGCCTCTCCCAGCGCACCGGCGAGGCTGTGCATCTCGTCATCCGGGACGGGCGGGACATCGTCTACATTTATAAGACCGAGAGCGGCCCGATGCGGATGTCCAGCCGTGTGGGCCTGCGCAGCCCGCTGTACTGCACCGGCGTGGGCAAAGCCATTCTGGCCACCCTGCCCGGCGACGAGCTCGAGGACATCTGGACGCACAGCAATGTGCAGAAGCTGACAGACAAGACCATCACCGATCTGGAGGAGCTGCGCAGCCAGCTGGTGGAGGTCCGCGCCAACGGCTACGCCATTGACGATGAGGAAAACGAGCTGGGCGTCCGCTGTGTGGCCGTGGCCATCCCCGGGCCGGACGGCCGCGCGGAGAGTGCGTTTTCCATCAGTGGTCTGGCGCCCTACATGACGCCCGAGCGGATCCGCCGCATTGCCACGCTGGCGCTGGACGCCCGGACGGATATTCTGGCAGATTTAGGGTTGCGGTGAAATAGGGTGTATTTCTCACGCCCGGCAACAGGTAAAGCCCCTCCGGTCATCGCTTCGCTCGACCACCTCCCCACTGCGTGGGCGGCCTTTTTGCGGTAGCCTGTAGGGGCCGGGCATGCCCGGCCCGCGACTTGGCGGACATTGCAGTTTTCCGGTTTGTCTCCTTTTTTATATTGCTTTGTAGACAAGTGTCCAGCCCCCTCCACGGCGGCCAGAGGGCTGGCCGCCCTACAAACTCCCGTTTACGGCAAGGGCTTTATCCCTCCCGGGGCGTGGCAACAATCTGCGGGGCGGCGGGGACGCCGCCCCCTAGATTGCTTTCTTCACTCTTCGCTACGATCTATTCCCCGCAGCAGCTCCTCCGCTGCTACCCCGTACAGCTTCGCCAGCGCCAGCAAATTTGTCGTGCTGGGGTCTGCGCTGCCCGTTTCCCTTAATTAAAGATATTGTTGGGTAAAAAAGAAAGGTCAGTCGATTTTGCCGATGAAGCGGTAGTAGATTTCTACTTCCTGCTCACGACTTCCGTCCTCGCCCTTGACAGCTTCGTGGACGGTTATTTTTTCAATTAGAGTGTTCAGAAGTTCGGCGGTCAGCTCCACAGGGTTGACATACTGTTTCATTAGGGCAATCCACTTTTCAGCATCCGCTGCGGTCTGTACGGCGGCTTCCATCGTTTCGTGAAGCTGTCTTATTTTTGCTTCAAGCTCCTTTTGCTCGTTCTGGTACTTCTCGGACAGCATATTGAAGTTATACTCGGTTATGCGTCCGGCAGACCAGTCCTCATACATTTTAGCAAACAGCCCGTCAACCTCGGCTTTACGCTTCTCTGCCTTTTTCAGCTCCGCAGCCTGCTTTTTCTTCGCAGAGTTTCTTTCCCTGTCGCTGGCATTGAGTAGCCGTTTCAGCAGCTTGTCCTCGTCTTTCTGTACCATCATAGACCAGTATTGCAGTCTTGCAAGCACATAGGCATACAGTACATCATAGCGGATATAGTGCATGGAACACTGGCGTAATCCCTGTCCGTACTTACTGCAATGGTAGTGTGCATAGGGATTTTTGTTCTGGCTGTTTACACCATAAGCCAATGACCATCCGCAGTCCGCACATTTTACCAGCCCGGAAAATATCTGCGTTGTGCCATTCTTCTGTCGTCTGCGTCTGCTTGCAATCAGCTCCTGAACTTTTTGGAACACTTCTTCGGAAATGATGGCTTCGTGGGTATTTTCCACACGATACCATTCTTCCTGCGGCTTCCGCACCTTTTTCTTGTTCTTGAATGAAATGTTGCTCTGCTTGTTGTGAACGCTGTGACCGATGTAGGTTTCCTCTTTCAAAATGCTCTTGACCTGTGCTATCGTCCACGCATAGGCTTTTTCTGCGGGCGCACCGGCGTAGATATTGGCGAAAGTCCCATATCTTTCATAGTTCAGCCAGCCGGGGGTAGGTACTTTTTCTTCCACCAGAATCCGTGTAATGCTGGCGGCACCCCTCCCGTGTACGGCAAGGTCAAAAATCTTCTCTACAATCCAGCGTGTTTCCGGGTCGATCAGAAGATGACCTTTTTTGTCCGGGTCTTTTACATAGCCCAGCGGTGCATAGGCTCCATAGTGTGCGCCATTGGCAAATCTTGTGTGCATGGCAGCCTTGACCTTTTTGCTGGTCTGTCGGGCGTGCATTTCATTCAGGATGTTTAAGAACGGGGCAAGCTCGCTTTCTCCGTTGATGGTGTCCACATTGTCATTGATGGCAATGTAGCGTACTCCCTTGCTGGGGAAATAGATTTCCGTGTACTGACCGGTCAGGATATAGTTTCTTCCCAGACGGGATAAGTCCTTTGTGACAACGCAGTTGATTTTCCCGTCCTCGATGTCATCAATCATCCTTTGGAAACTTGGACGCTCGAAATTTGTCCCGCTCCATCCGTCGTCAATATACTCGTCTACAACGGTCAGCCCATGCTCTGCGGCATACTGCCTAAGCATCATGCGCTGGGTCTGGATACTGCCGCTTTCCCCCTGTAATTCATCGTCACGGCTCAATCTCAAATATAGTGCAGTGTTATAAATCGTTGTATTGTATGGTTGTTTCACGGTTAAAAATCCTCCTTCTAAAAGAAACAACCCACGCTTATACAATACTCGCTGGTACAAGTATATCATAAGCGTGGGCTGATTGACAGTCGTTATTCCGTATTTTTTCAGGAAGCGGCGGCAGCGTGCTGGATCACATCTTCCAGTAGGCTGTCAAGCGGCTTCCCATCCTGTGCGAAATGCTCCGATACCTTGATACGGACTTTCCCCATGACAAAATACTGGGTGCCGTCTTTTTCGGTAAGCAGGGTGCCGCTGTTTTTGTTATTGCTCTCGTTTTTGCTTTTTGCCATAGGCAGTTACCTCCATAAATGAAATATGCCCGACAAGGGAATGTCAGGCAGGTGTACAGCCGCAGACTGTCTCCGTGTCAACCAAACCGTGTCAACCGGCAGAAAAGACTTTGAAAACAATCCATAGGCGCTCTATTATTACTTTTACTTTTCTTTGATTTCTTGGTTGACATGGTTGACAAAGGAGAGAAATGCCCCAAATATCAGGCTTTTCCCCGTCAACCGGCTGTCAACCAAAGCGTCAACCAAACTGTCAACCGGTGGCTTTTCAGAATGGCAGTTCCATTTGCCGGGCTTCTTCTTCCGTGATTTCCTGAAAACCGTCCCCCTCCGGCGGAGCTTGGTTGACACGCTCCCAGCCTTTTTGAGAACCGTATTTCTTATACCGCTTCGGGCTTTTGTAGGCTGCCCAGCCCTGTATGATGCCGCCCGCAATGCCGGTATTCATAATCTCGCAGATTGCCCGTGTCTCCCAGTCTGCCGGGGAATTTAAGTTCCCCAGCGCTTCCTCATAAAGCTGCTTGGAGCATACCCTGTCGCCGGTGTAGTCCTCCAAATAGGCGTAGATCATGCCAGCTTGTGTGTCTTCCTGCATAAAGTCCTGCTGGTGGGCGTTCAGGTATCGGTTCATTTCCATACTGAATGACAGCTTATACTTCCCACTGCGGTAAACCGTCATGGCTTCCGCCCACATCTGTTCGATATACGCCCTCGCCGCCGCTTCATCATCCAGTATGTGAACCTCCGCCCGTTCCGGGTACACCGTCACGGGGAGAAAGCGCCGGTTGCCGGTGCGGTCACGGGGTAAAAAGTCCTGCCGGTTGGTCGTCCCTCCGAATACACATTGCCGCAGCCGGTCTGCCGGGTGTGTCTCATACGGCACCTTGTAGGTTTCTTTCTGGCGGCTTAAGAATGACTTGATTTCCTCAATACTCTTGGCGTTGGCTGTGGCAATCATCTCCGACATCTCGATAATCCAATGCCCTTGCAGCTTGCGGTACACATTTTCATCGTCCAGCTTCTTCAAATCGTCTGAAAACCATTCGTCCCTGCCTGCCAGCAGCCGGAAAAAGGTAGATTTCCCGGCTCCCTGACCACCAACCAGACAGAGCATGACCTCAAACTTGCTCCCCGGTCTGAATACCCGCCGGATGGCTCCCATCAGGAACAGTTTCAAGGCTTCATAGGTGTATTCGTCCGTATCGGCTCCCAGAAAGTGATGCAGGGCGTAACGGATGCGCTCTGTGCCGTCCCATTGCAGGCTGTTCAGGTAATCCCTGACTGGATGGTAGCGGTTTTCATTGGCAACAATCTTGATGGCGCTCTGCACCTTTTTCTCGCTGGTAAGCCCGTAATTTTCTTCCAGATACAAAAGCAGGTAGTTCATGTCCATGTCGGTCAGCGTGGTACTGGTGCGCTCCCAGCCCAGCGGCTTCACAATGTCAATCTGCTCCGTCAAAAGGTTCAGGCGCAGCGCCCCGCGAAACAGAGGGTCACGCTGGAACACCGTCAGGCAGTTTCGGATGCTGTTCTTCACGCCGCCTTTCTGCGTCCCCTCTAATGTTTCCCGGATTTCTGCCGGTGTCTGCGCCGGTTCCATTGTGTCCATCGTCCTTTTGACCGCTTCCTGCGTTTCCGGCGGCAAGCTCTGAAATTCGCTGTTCAAGCCGCAACACCTCCTTTCCCTGTGCGGCGATCAATGCCGCTTTTTCTTCTATTTCTCCGTATAACAAAATATCCAAAAGGTATTCTGTGTAGCTTATCCTCTGCAACGCTTCCACAAAAAGAGGATGCCAGATGGCATCCTGCGGCTGTGGGGCGTGTGCTGTTTTCCAATGCTCCAGCAGGCGCAGATAATCGCATAGCACCCGTAAACAATACCGTTCCGTTTCCTGAAATCTCTGCTCCGCTGATTTTTGTCGGGGCTGTGACCTGTTGTGACGCTTCCTATCTGGCGACGCATTGCCGGATTTCTCATAGGAAACGCCGAAGTCCTCCGCAAGCCTGACCGCAGCTTCCCGTTTCCCCAATCCATACAGCAAAGCGGCAAAGTCGATCACATCCCCGGAAGCCCCGCAACCGAAGCAGTAAAAGCGGCTGTCCACTTTCATGCTGGGCGTGCGGTCATTGTGGAATGGACAGCAGACCATGCCATTTCTCCCCACCCGGATTCCATAGAATGAAGCAGCCTGCCGGGTGGTAACAGACTGTTTCACCGCTTCAAATACATTCAAATGCTCCCTCCATAAAAATACCGGTAGCGGTAAAGCTGCCGGTTATATCATAGCTCCATCTCATGTTTCTTTCTCTGTACTTCCTGTGGCTGCTCCCTCCGGCGCAGTGCGGTATCTACGGCGTTCTGCACCTGCCGCAGCCGTATGACTTCCTCCCGGAGTGGCTTGTGCTGCGGAGACAGTTCGGCATACTCTGTTTTTAACTGTGCGTATTCCTGTTTCCATGCTTTCAGGGCAATGGGTTTTCCGTCCAGTTTTTCTTTCAGAATACGGCGGGCGGCATAAAACAGCCGTAACTCCGCATCGTGGGATGTTTCAAATTTCTCCCTCTGTTTCTTAAACTTGATATTGTTCAATTCCGTATGGACAGGTTTTAGCCGCTGGTAATTCTCGCCCTCCCGTATCAATTCCTGCAATTCCTTTATCCGGGCAGATTTCTTTTTCATGGAGCCGCTTAATGCTTCAAATTCTTCACTGACAGAGGAAAGACGCTCCTGCAAATCCTCTAATGTGAGCAGCTTGTTTTCCGTCAGATAATTGACGGCTTCGGCAAACTGCTTTAAGTTTCCGGTTCTGGCTTTATTGCTCCATGCCCCTGCGTTGCGCTGGTTGTAATAAGCGATCAGCAGGTCGGCAAGGCTCGGTGTCTGCGGTTTGGAAAGTTCTTCTTTTACCTCTGCCATCCAGACAAACAGGGCTTTGATCTTCTTCCTCACATCCTGCATGAGCCGGTTGGTGGCTTTAATCCAGCGGTTCAGTTCCCCTTTCTCGGTGCGGATGCCCTTTGCTTCCATCTGCCGGACATTAGCTCCCTCGTGGACAGTAGGTATCAGGTCAAGCCCCTGCCGCACATAGGAACGGTGGTCGATACGCACATCCAGCCCTTTTTCCTCAAATTTTGTATTAACGGCAGCCGCCCACTGCTCCCGCCAGTGTTCCAGCGTTTCCGGCTCATGCCAGTCTGTTGTATGGACAGCGTTAAACATATAATCGCCGTTTTTATCCCGGATTCGGTTTCCATCTTCATCAAGAAGATATTCCCGCCGCTGTTTTTGTCCCCATGTGCCATCCGGGTTCAAAGGGCGCATGGTTGTCATCACATGGAAATGCGGGTTTGGGATACCGCCGTCCTCTTTCTCCGGACTGTGAAAAGCAAGATCGGCAATCATGCCTTTTGCCACAAACTGCTCCTGCACGAACTTCCTCGCCAGCTCCATGTTTTCTTCCAGCGTCAATTCATTCTGCATGGCAATATCAAAGGAATAGGCAAGCTGTGCTTTTGGATGTTTCTCGCAGTTCTCCACAGCATTCCAGAGGGTCGCCCGGTCAAGATATATTTCCGGCGCATGGGGTGGCAGCATGATTTCCGAAGCGATCACGCCGCCCTTTTTGGTGTAATCGCTGACTTCTCCATAGTAGCTGCTGTAAAGACGCTCCCCGGCTCGGTAGGCTGCGCTGGCAATGGCGCTCTGACCGGCGCTGCGCTTTATCTGTGCGATTGAAAAATGATAAAGTGCTATCCTTAGTCACCGCCTTTCTCCTGCCCGGAAATACGGGCGTGGTTCTCTGTGGCAGACCGGATGAAATGCTCCGCCTGCGGCAGATTCAAAATGCTTTCCATGAGGGAATAAAATTCCGTTTCGGTCAGCTCCTTTGTCTGTGGCGCAATGCTCTCAATAGCTGCCCCACGGGTAATCAGCCGGTGCGTCCTCTGTTTCCGGGAACCGCTTTCCAGATACGCCTGCCGGTTTTTCAAACGCTGCATTTTCCGTTTTTCCCGTTCCAGCAGGACAGTGGTTTTTTCATATTCCTGCTTTAACTGTTCCAAAGATTTTTCCATGTTCTCACATCCTTTGCTGATAAGATAAAGAAAGACCATCCGCAGACAGTCTGTGTGTCAGTGCTTCTATAAAACCCGATGAAAAGGGAAAAACGCAGAGCGGATTTCTCTTTTCGGCGGGTACACAGGGGATAGCCGCTTTAGCGGCGCAAGGGGGTGTAGCCACCTTGTCGGAGCGAAGCGAACGCAGACCTCGGATTGCTGATTTTATCAGCGGCAGAGGTAAGCTCCGCAGGACGCACGATACATGGTCTTTAGACTATGTATAGAAGTGCGCCCTTAGTTCCTAAGGGATTTTGCCGTTTCCGGCAGTCTTGTCCTTTTTCTTGGAACGCTTGGAAAGATACTTCGGGCAGTCAACCACAACCGCCCGGAAGCTCTGTTTACATTCGTGCTGGCATTTCCGGCACAGTTCGTTGTAAGTGATACGGCTGCGGTCATTTAAGAAGAAAGACCATTCCAACCGCCGCTTGTTACTCATTCTTGCCATAACCGGCTCCTTTCTCCGTTTCTATCTGATGTACGCAGATAGGCTGTTTTGATGTAGCGTCTCGGTATCATTTTTAAGGTTTTTTCCCTCTGTATGCCCCTTTGGAAAGTGCGGCAGTATTGCAGTCAGGGAATGATACCTCACGCTTATTTGTCGCTTCTCGGTACGGTTTCGGAGCCTTTTGCCATCCATTCAAAGAAAGCAATTTTGCTGACCTTGATAAGCCTCCCCCTGCGGAACGCCGGAAAGCCGGGGGTGTGTACCAGCTCATAGGCGCTCGCTCTTGAAATTCCCATAATCCGCTGAATGTCCGCCACATCCAGAACCAGCGGTAAATCCTCGTAGCTGTTCAATCTCTTTTTATCGTTCATTCTGTTCCTCCCATAAATCAAATAGGTTAAAATGCTTCCTGTTGCCGTTCTCCCCAAAAGCCGTTTTCCTGCCCCATTCCTGCGGTGTTTCCCTGCATTGGTGCGCCGAATGCGTCACTTCTCCTGCCGGTCATATCCCTTTTGGACGGTCATTCACTTGTCAAGGTACTGTGTGGCACGAAATTACCAACTGCAATCATCATAGCGGACTATCCTTGACAAAACAATACTTCTGCGATACCATGAGTGTAACGGATATAACTGAATTATATAATTACCATAAGAAAAGGCAAGGGATAGGGATGGAGAATCAGTTTATACGGCATGAGCCATGTTTTGAGAGGATTTTGTTTGTCCTGACGCTGGACAGGAAGAAAATGAAAGAGCGGATTTTGATTGGGGAAGAACAGCAGATCCGCTTCCGTCTGAACGGGAGCCAAAACGCAGAGGTGCTTTGTGATATGACACGCCCACTGGGAACTTTTTTGATAAACTTTGAGCGTGACACGGACAGAGACTGGAACTTATACGGGCTTTCTCCGCTGCGGCAAGCTCTCCACTCCAACCGATGGAAACAGCCGGAGCTGGAGCAGGCGGCAAGCGAATTTCTTTGGGAGAAATATCTTAGCAACGACCCTCTGAAAATGTATGTGGCGTTCCGTATCTGGAACAGCTATCTGCTTGCCAGAGAACCTCGTGACCGTAACGCTGCCTGTGACCGCTTCATGGATAAAATGAGCAGCCTGACCGGGGTATTCCATAACGAAGCCATGAGCTTTGACAGAGAAACAGGAAAACCGAAACATTTTCAAACTGGCAGCCTTTATTTCAAAGGCGCACCGTCAGAAGATACCCGGCTTGACCTCTGGTTCCCGGACAACCGGCGCACAGAAGAATGTGTGTCTGCCTATGCGTCCCTCTACCCCTTGATTACCTATTATCTGAACAGGCTGAATGACTGGGGGCTTTGCTTCCGGCAGTGCAAGGTCTGCGGGAAATATTTTCTGGCAAAGAGCCAGCGGTATGAGCTGTGCAGCGACAAGTGCCGAAAAGTACAGGCGCTTCAAAACAAGCGGGAATTTGACGAGAGGGCAAGAGAAAACAACTATGACCTGCTTTATAAAAATGAATGCCAGAACTGGCGCAACAAAATAAACCGAGTAAAAATACCGCAGGCTTTCCGGCTGACCGTCTGGAAAAAATACAGGTTGCCTTTTCCGACTTTAAGAAAGAAGCCTTGCAGAGAAAAAAGGCTGTAAAAACAGGAACAGCCAGCCCGAAAGAATTTACGGACTGGCTGTATCTGCAAAGTAATGTAATTGTGGAACTGACAGAATACTAAAATTTTTTTCTCGTTGTGAGGTTTCTGTGACATTTTGCTGATACTATAAAAAGAAAAAGGATGTGATACTATGCGAATACTGGTTGTTGAAGATGACCAGCTTTTGAATAAGACATTAAGCTATAATCTGTCGGCTGTCGGATATTCCGTGGATGGGGCTATATCAAAGGCTGTTGCCATAAGATTTCTTGAAAAACAGGATTATGATTTAATCGTTTTGGATGTCAATCTGCCAGATGGGAACGGGTTTGATATATGCCGTGAGGTAAAAGAACGCCGTCCTGATACCGCCGTGATTTTTCTAACCGCAAATGATATGGAAAGCGATATGCTGAAAGGATTTGAATTGGGCGCAGATGATTATGTAACAAAGCCCTTTCCTATCAGCGTGTTCCAAAAGAAGTATCTGCTTTACTGAACCGCATTTCAGCACAATCCGGCGGAGATTTCTACGATGATGGGAATTTGTATATCAATTTTTCCGAATTATCAGCGTGTCTTGCAGGACAGCCGATTACCCTTACATCATTGGAATATCGTTTACTAAAAGTGCTGACAAGAAATTCTCAAACTGTCCTGACCCGGCAGGTATTGCTTGAAAAGCTGTGGGATATAGATGAAAATTATGTGGATGAACACGCACTTACCACAACGATCAGCCGCATCCGCAGTAAAATTGAAACGAACCAGCATTCCTACATCAAAACCGTTTACGGTATGGGCTATATGTGGATTGGAGGAGCGCAAAAATGAATTTCAAAAAAACTCTCCTTAAATAAAGTCTGCATAATACTGGCAACTACCATTTTACTTTTATCCGTGGTCATGTTTTCGGTTCTATATATCCTGACAAAAGAAATGTCTGTGGTATTTTGTAGCATGGCGTTCTGTCTGCTTTTTCTGCTTTGTGTTACTGTTTTTGTGATACTGATACGGCGAAAGCTGACTTTGTTTTCTGAAATACTTTGCTGCACCTTAGACGAAATGATGAATGGAAAAATAGATATATCACAGGTTGCCGAAGAAGAAAACCTATTTTATAAAATCAATCATCGGCTGGTGCGTCTTTATGAGGTTATGCAGGAAAGCAAAAACAGCGTTGCCAGTGAACGAGCTGACTTACAGGAATTGATTTCCGATATTTCTCATCAGGTAAAGACACCGATAGCAAACTTAAAAATGGTAAATGCCACCTTATTAGAACAAGAAGTGCCATCGGATAAACAGCGGGAATTTCTGCTTGCCAGTGGCACACAGCTTGATAAACTGGATTTCTTAATGCAGGCTATGATAAAAACATCCCGGCTTGAAACGGGTGTTATCTCACTTGAAAAGAAACAGCAGCCCATTTATGATACTCTTGCTATGGCTCTGGGTGGTATCTTTCTGAACGCTGAAAGGAAGCACATACAAGTTGAAGTAAACTGCCCGGAAACATTGGTTGTTTCCCATGACCGCAAATGGACGGCAGAAGCCCTATTTAACATATTGGATAATGCAGTTAAGTACACGCCGGAGTACGGTTCTATCCGTGTTTGCGTTGAAAGCTGGGAAATGCACCTGAAAGTCAGCATCACTGATACCGGCAAAGGTATTCCCGAAAACCAACAGGGAGCAATTTTTAGGCGCTTTTATCGGGAAGAAAATGTCCACGATATAGAGGGAATCGGCATTGGGCTGTATCTCGCAAGGGAAATTATTAGCTTGCAGAACGGTTATATACAAGTAACTTCTCAAGTAGGAACAGGCTCAACATTCTCCGTTTTTCTTCCCCATGAATAACCTGTTTTTTTGAAATGTCACAGGATTGTGACATTTCAGGGCAATTTATTATGTCGGCTGTGACATTTCTGTGAGGATTGCCCTTTATAATGAAGCCATCACAAGAAAGGATGGTGTTCTCTATGAGCATTTTAGAAACAAAAAACTTGAAAAAATACTATGGCACCGAGCCGAATATCACAAAAGCTCTGGATGGTGTAACTCTCACTGTCGAACAGGGAGAATTTGTTGCCATTGTGGGAACTTCCGGCAGCGGAAAATCCACATTGCTCAATATGATGGGGGGCTTGGATGTTCCCACTTCCGGTAATGTAAAGGTCAAGGGAAAAGATTTGTCAGGGCTGAACGATGAACAGCTTACGATTTTCCGCAGACGCAATATCGGTTTTATTTTCCAGAACTATAACCTTGTTCCCGTTCTCAATGTATATGAAAACATTGTTTTGCCCGTAGAATTGGATGGCGATACAGTAGATAAAAATTTCATGGACGAAGTTGTGCAAATGCTGGCACTCGGCGATAAGCTGCAAAATATGCCGAACAACTTATCCGGCGGTCAGCAACAGCGTGTAGCGATTGCTCGCGCCCTTGTCTCAAAGCCTGCCATTATATTAGCCGATGAACCAACGGGCAATCTTGACAGTAAAACAAGCAGCGATGTATTGGGACTGTTGAAAGTAACAAGCCAGAAATTTCATCAAACGATTGTGATGATTACCCACAATAGCGAGATCGCCCAGCTTGCAGACCGTATTGTCCGCATTGAGGACGGGAAAATTGCAGAATAAGGGGGGGCAAAAACTATGAATGATATTTATTTGGAAATAGCAATCGCCCTGTTATCAAAAATTATCCAACCGTTATTTCAAAGCAGGAAAGAGTAGAAATATCATTGCAATTATTGCAATCGCTCTAACTACTATACTCTTTACAACCATTTTTACATTAGGCTCTGGTTTGATAGATACCGTTCACGACCAAAATATCAGAAAACAAGGTGGCGACGGTCAAGCGGTTTTGAATTATATAAGCGATGAGGTTTTTGATAATATAAAAGGCAATGAGATGATTGAACAGATTGCCTATACAAAGGCAGTGTCTTATCATATCAATAATCCCGGACTGGAAAAATGGCGTGCTGATATGTGGTTTATGGACGATACTGCTTTGAAGTTTGCACGGTATGAGCCAACAACGGGACACCGTCCTGAAGCAGAGAATGAAATTATGGCTGATACCAAAACGCTGGACGCACTTGGTATTCCTGCTGAAATCGGAGCAACCGTAACTTTGGACTATCAAATTAAAGGGATTTCATATTCAAAGAATTTTGTACTATGCGGATTTTGGGAAACAGACAGCCTAAGTAATATTGGACGACTTATTGTTTCTAAAGCCTTTGTTGACAATAATTCTGAACTTTTAACATACACCTATCCCGAAGATAATGACTATTCCGGCGTAGTCGCCGCTTATGTTATGTTTCATGGAAACGGAGCTATCGAATCAAAATTACATCAGCTTCTTGCTGAAACGGGCTATACTTGTGATACTATGGGCGGAAGTCCATCAGATGACAATTATGTGATCGCTCGTGTTAGTCCTGCATATCAAGGCAGTAACTTTTTAGAAAATCCAGCTTTATTGATTTCGGGGATTGTTGGCATACTTTTAATTATGATAACAGGGTATTTGATTATATATAATATTTTCCAAATCTCTGTCATTCAAGATATTCAATCCTACGGACAGCTTAAAACTTTAGGCACAACAAAACGACAAATAAAGAAACTTATCAGCAAACAGGCTATGTTACTTTCCTTTATCGGTATTCCATTCGGCTTGCTAATTGGTTTCTTTGTTGGACGAGCATTAGTACCATTTTTAATGAACGGCACAGTTTATGCTTCGGACGCAGGAGTAAAAGTAACTGCTAATCCAATTATTTTTATCGGAGCTGCTTTATTTGCACTTGTTACAGTGATTATTAGCGTAAATAAGCCTGCCAAAATAGCAGGTTCAGTATCGCCTATTGAAGCAATCCGCTATACCGAAAATGACGCAACAGCATTTCAAGGCAAAAAGACGTCTAATAAAAAGTCTATACATGGAGCCAAAATTCATCGCATGGCATTATCAAATCTTGGTCGGAACAAGAAACGTACAATTTTGGTTATTATTTCTATGACTTTGAGTTTGGTATTGTTCAACACTGTATTCACACTTGCAAGCGGCTTTGATGTGGAAAAATATGTAGAGAAATTTGTAAACAAGGATTTCATCATCTCTACTGCGGATTACTTCAATTTTAAGTTTGGAAATAGCGACAGCAAAAATGACCTTTCCACTTCTTTTATTGAAGCAGTTAAGCAAAATCCGGCATTTGATGAGGGTGGCGAGTTATATACTACAAAGATTTTGGAAGAAGCATTTTCTGTCGAGAATGGAGTTACCTCAAATTATAACAAAGACGCTGAGGGAAATCCTTTGGTTCAATTATATGGAGCAGATGATTTTTTACTGAACTCAATGGATGTTATAGAGGGAACGATTGATTGGGAAGCATTAAAATCCGGGAACTATGTACTGTATGCCCTGACCGCTGATGACAATGGAAACATTATTGATGACCCTAATATTCATGTTGGCGATACACTTCACTTCAATCATGTACAAATGAACGGACTTTCCAGTAGTATAGATAATAACTTTGACTGCAAGGTTATGGCAAAGGTGCTAATCAATGAAAACACCGATACGATAAGAAGTACCGGATTTGCAAAGTTCTATATGCCGACGGATGTTTTCTTACCTCTTTGCGAGCAACCTCATTTGGTTAGCTTCCCATTCAATGTAGTTGACGGTATGGAAGCTGATATGGAGGAATTTTTGAGCAGCTATGTTGAGGACATTGAGCCGAGTATGAATTACGACTCTAAACAAACGTATATCAATTCCTTTAATGATTTAACCTCTCTGATTATTACCATAGGGGGAGCGTTAAGCATTATCATTGGCTTAATAGGAATTACAAATTTTGTAAACTCTGTTCTTACCAGCATTATTACACGAAGAAAAGAACTTGCCATGCTTCAAAGTATTGGTATGACAGGAAAACAGCTAAAGAAAATGCTGTCATTTGAGGGCTTATACTATGCTGCGGGAACAGTTGTTACGTCAATCGTATTTGGTTCTCTGGTATCGGTTATCATTGTAAGAGCAATTTCAAATAGCATTTGGTTTTTCACTTATAAATTTGTTATTTTCCCTATGTTTGTTATCTATCCATTTTTGATTGCGCTAACGGTTATTATTCCGGCAATCATATATCGAAAGATCGCAAAAACAAGTATTATAGAACGGCTTCATCAAAACTAAATAATATAGAAAAGCTGGAAGCAAAATTAAGTCTGCTTCCAGCTTTTTTGTATTTGCTATTGTATGTGGTTGACTAAGGAATATTGTTTAAGCGTGAGTTTGTGATATTGGGTGTGGTATCTTTAACTATGGGAAACTCCGTTCTCCCATTTGGAGACCGTCTGACGGCTGACGCCTAAGCTTTCGGCTTCAAACTCCTGCGTCATATGGCAGCGGGTACGGTGGGCCTTCAGTGTCTCTCCCAGTGTCCGTTTCGCGGCCTGCTTTTCCGCCCGCACCTCCCTGCTGCCGATGTACTTTTTCAGCGCCCGCACGATCAGCACAAACAGGTACATGACCGCCGCCAGCAGCGCTACCGTCAGCACAAGATTCAAAATCCCCCACCATGCTGCAAATGCCATCTCTATTTCCTCCTTCGTGGATTTTCTGTCCCCAGTATACCAGACTGTGCCGCATTACACCATCAACTATCGCGTATATTTTGGGTTACATTGCAAAAAGCGGCCTGTCTGCGTTCTTTCCGCAGACAGGCCGCTTGCTTTAAAACTGTTCCAGAATTGCCAGCAGCTTGTCAAGGCTGCGCTCGTTGAACTCCAAAATCAGGATGTCGCAGCCGGGATGGTCCACAACATCCATCGTAAAGGTGTCGATATGCTCGCGCCAGCTGTTTGTGAACCGCGCCTGCAGGTACGGCATGTAATACTCACTGAACGAGTCGCCGATGACCCGCACGGCGCGGTCATCCCTTGCGAACAGTTCTGCATAGCCGGGCACCTTGTAGGTCTGCTCGGGCGGCAGGCTGGCGTAAAGCGCCGCCACATTGGCCATATCGCCAGTGGTCGTGCCATCAGCCTCCACCGGGTAGCTCTCGGGGGAGAGGGTCGGCATGTCCAGCACTTCAAAAATACCGTCCAGCCCATACAGCGCGCCCACCGCGTTCCAGTGGGTGTCCGTCTTGTAGTAGAGCAGCCGGTCAGGGTTCTGGCGCGCCTGACTGCGCAGCAGATCATACCGCCACACCACCGGCACCGTTGTGTGGCTCTGCAGGTCGGCTGCCAGCAGGTCGGTACGGTTCTGCTCGTTCACGATGGGGTAGCCGTCCGGCATATACTCCTGATAAATGCGGTCCTTGCTGGGCGTCAGGTCCAGCACCAGCGTGCAGCCGTTTGCTGCCAGCCGGTCATTTAAGATCTGCAGCCCTGCGCTGGCCTCGGCCAGCACCTCGGCACTGTCGTTCAGTTCGGTCAGACCCTGATAGTTTGCCATCGGCTGGGCAGCGTTCGGCCCGTCCTTGTAGAACAGCCACCCTTTCTTGCCGGGCAGCACCTGATCGCTCTGGCTTGTGCCGAACAGCGCATAATCCAGCCCGGCGTTGACCAGCACAAACTGGTAGCGGAAGGGGGAATTGTCCACCAGAAAGTTATCAAGATTCCGCGGCAGCTCCCGCAGCGGGCTGTGAAGCACCTGCGGCAGGCCGGTCAGCAGCCGGTTCTCATGGCTGTCCATCGACAGCTGCTTGGAAAAGATGTTGAAGATCGGGAACGCCAGTCCGACCACGGCGCAGAACACGCCGATAAAACCGATTTTTATCTCTTTGCGCATCGTCTGCACCTCCTCAGAACTGGAAATAGATAAACGCGCTGTAGGTGCCTGCCGTGACCCGCATCAGGCCAAGGAAAAGCAGCACCAGCAGCAGCACCATGCCCGCAGGGGACGGCGCTTTTCTTTCGTACAGGGCCTTTTTCAGCCGGGGGCTCAGCGCCTGCAGCGGTCCGCACAGCAGGAAGGACGCCGCCAGAATCAGCAGCAGCTTGGTATCCGCAAAGGCCGCCAGCGTATACCCGCGGGCCCCGCTCTGCCATGTCAGGATGCCGCGCCACGCGGCCAGACCCTCCCGCAGACCCGGCGCGCCGAAGATGATCAGCGTGGCCCAGAGCACCGCCACCGTATAAAGATGCCGGAAAAATTTCGGCATCTGGTTGAGCAGCTGTCCCAGACCCAGCCGTTCAAGACAGAGAATTACGCCGTGCAGCAGGCCGAACACCACATACTGCCACGCCGCGCCGTGCCACAGGCCGGTGAGCGTAAAGACGATGAGCAGGTTCAGGCAGGTGCGGCGCAGCCGACAGCGGCTTCCGCCCAGCGGGATATAGAGATAGTCCCGGAACCAGCCGGACAGCGAGATATGCCACCGCCGCCAGTATTCGCCGACAGAGCAGGCGAGATAAGGGTAGTCGAAGTTTTCCGGCAGGGTGATACCGAAGAATTCTCCGATGCCGATGGCCATATCGCTGTAGCCGGAGAAGTCAAAATACAGCTGCATCATATACGCCGTGTAGCCCAGCACAAGAATCGGTGCCGGCAGCGTGGCGGCGGGCACCGCTGCGACCTTTGCGTAGATCAGCGCCAACTGGTCGGCGATGATGGCCTTTTTGGCAAGGCCCAGCACCAGCCGCTTGATGCCGTAGCAGAAGCGGTCCGCCGAAACACAGCGCGCCTGCCCGCAGGGGTCAAGCTGCGGGGCCTGCTGCCCATAGCGGACAATGGGGCCGGACGGCCCGTGGCCGAAGAACGCGAGAAACACCGTGAACCGGAAGGGGCTTTTTTCTGGGGCGGCGCGCCCTGCCGCGACATCTGCACAGTAGCCGATGGCCGTGAACACATAAAAGCTGATACCCAGCGGCAGGGCAGGGGCCAGCACCGGCACAAGGCCCGGCGCAAAAGCGTTTACGGTTTCGGCCGCAAAGCCCGCATATTTAAAGACGCCCAGCACCGCCAGATCGAGCAGCACCAGCGCCGTCAGCAGCGGGCGTTTGTGGGCCAGCCGCCCCAGCGACAGCCCGCCCAGCCAGTTGATGCCGGCCAGCAGCACCAGAATGGCCGCACCCTTCAGCCCCGCCCAGGCAAAAACAGCAGGCTGAACGCGCCCAGCACCGCATTGCGCAGCCTTTTGGGGCAGAGCCAGTAGACCGCCAGCGCCAGCGGCAGAAAACAACAAAACTGCACCGAGGAAAATGCCATATACACACAACTCCGCGCGGCACTACCGTGGGGCAGCGCCGCTTCATAAAAATTTTACATCTGTAAACATTATAAAGGGTATCCCAAAATTCGGCAAGATGTGCGCCGAAAAAAGTTGTTTTTGCACATTCCCGCTCATTTTGCAGGGTATGACCATAGACAATCCCGCCGTGAGTGACTATAATAAAGATGTATTTTTATGTATCGGAGGCGTCTGCCCATGGAAAATCTGATTTTCGGCGCGTTTGCCACGCTGGAAGGCTACCGCGAGGGGGACGCCGCCAATCTGGGCCGCACAGTCTATGACCGCTGCACCGTCACGGCGCTCTGCAGCGCCAAGGCCCAGAACCCGCGCTGCACCGTGGCGCTGCTGACCAATGCGCCTGTGCCTGAGCCTTTCTGCAGCCAGCTTACCGGCGGCGGGGTCGAGATCTGGGACTGCCCCTTTGACGCCTACCGCGTACCGGCCGATACAAACTGGGCGCTGGCCTACTATAAGCTTTGCGCCATGGCGTGGGTGCTGGCCCACAGGGACTTTGCCCGCGCCTGCATGATCGACCTTGACACCTACACCCAGCACCCGCTGGATGATCTGTGGCGGGAATGTGACGAGGCGGTGCTGCTCTATCAGGTGCCCCACGCCGCCAGCCAGACGATGACCGCAGCCATCAGCCGGTGCTTTGACGCAGTGGAGCCGGCGGGCGCCCCCCACAGCCTGACCCACTTCGGCGGGGAGCTTGTGGCGGGCAGCAGGGCACGGCTTACCGCTTTTATGGCGCAATGCCGCTGGTATTTTGATGAGCTGCAGGCACAGGACATCACCCCGTGCGAGGGGGACGAGGCTGTCTGGTGCGGCGCCGCCTACCGCAGTCTGGCCGCCGGGCAGCCGGTACGCGCCGCCAATGCCTATATCTTCCGCTATTGGCTCGGCGGGCATTTCTACTACGTATCGACCAATTACGCACTCGATCCCGTCTGCATCCTGCATTTGCCTGGTGCCGCCAAGGACCGTCAGCTCAAGCTGATCTACCGGATCTACGCCCGGCGCGGGGCCTTCCCGCCGCCGGAAAGGATCCACCGCCTCTGCGGCCTGCCCGCCGCACACCCGCCGCTGCTGCGCACCGTATGGACGCGGCTGCTGGCCCGCCTGTAAGGAGCCGTTATGCCCAAGAAAAAGAACGACCTCAGCCAGCGGCTGGAAGCCGTCATCAAGACGCTGGTGCCCCAGCAGGAGCAGAACCCCGATGACCTCGGCCCGATGATGCGCGCCATCAAGGCGGTACACAGCATCAGCGACCATACCTCGACCACGCCGGAGGATCTTGAGCGCCAGCGCGCCGGGCAGGAGCTGTTCGCACGGCTTGTCACGCCGTCGATCGGCATCCGCAACGACAGCCTGACGGTGGGGAACATCCCTGCCGAGTGGATCAGCCTTGAGCATGGTCATGACCGCCGCCACGCTGTTTTGTACTGCCACGGCGGCGGCTACACCTGCGGCCAGCTGGGCTACGCCCGTATTCTGGCCAGCAAGCTCGCCCTTGCCACCGGCTTTGATGTGCTGTCCTTTGAGTACCGCCTTGCGCCGGAGCATCCCTTCCCCGCAGCCATCGAGGACGCACTGGCCGTCTGGGATTATCTGATGTATATGGGCTACGGCGCACGGGATGTCATCGTGGCGGGGGATTCCGCCGGGGGCAATCTGGCGCTGGAGCTGGCGCTGAAGCTGAAGGAGCAGGGCCGCGCCCAGCCGCGCGGGCTTTTGCTGTTCAGCCCCTGGACCGACATGACGGCCAGCGGCAAGAGCTACCGCACCTGCAAGACGCTGGACCCGATGCTGACGATGGAGTACATCGCCGCCGTGCGCGAGGCCTACACCGGCCCCGATGCCGACTGGACCCGCCCCTGCTACAGCCCACTGTTTGCCGACCTGCGCGGCCTGCCGCCGACTTTAGTGCAGGTGGGCACGAATGAGATCCTGAAGTCCGACAGTGAGCGGCTGGTGGAAAGCCTGCAGAAGGCCGGCGTCTATGCCCAGCTGGAGATCTACCCCGAGTGCTGGCATGTCTTTCAGCAGATGCCCGTCCACCGCGCCGCCATGGCGATGGAAAGCGCCGGGCGGTTCGTGCAGAAAATCATTTAAAAAAGAGGAAAACCCATGTCCGATTCCTGGTACAAAGTTGACAATGTTGCCAAGGTGTTTCTGGCCACGGCATCCATGCGGGACCCGCGCGTTTTTCGCATCTCCTGCACGCTGCAGGAGCAGGTCGACCCTGACACACTGAACGAGGCCCTGCGCCGCACCGCGCAGGAATGGCCGCAGTTTCAGGTCACACTGCACCGCGGCCTGTTCTGGCATTATTTTGAATCCACCGATCTGATGCCCGCCGCCCAGCCGGAGACGAAGGCCCCCTGTGCGCCGCTCTACACGCCGGAGCGCCGCAACCGTCTGATCTACCGGGTGACCTATTTCGGCGCGCGGATCAATCTGGAGATGTTCCACGCCATCACCGACGGCAACGGCGGCCTGCTCTACTTAAAATCCATCGTGCGCAACTATCTGGCGCTGCGCCACCCCGGCGAGCTGGACAGCGTACCCTCGCCCAACAGTGCCTCGGCCGGGGACCTTGCGCAGGACAGCTTCCGCAACTTTTACGGCGGCACCAGACGCCGCAAGGCCGAGAAAAAGACCAAGGTCTACCGCCTGCACGGCTTTTTGCCCTACGACCAGCTGCAATTCTTTGAGGGGCATCTCAGCGCCCGGCAGGTGCTGGACCGCTCCCATGCGCTGGGTGTGTCGATGACGAGCTACCTCGGTGCCTGCTTCATGCTTGCCATCTACCACGATATGCCCGCGCTGGAGCGCAGCAAGCCCATCTCGATCAGCCTGCCGGTCAACCTGCGCAACTACTACCCCAGTGAGACAGCCCGCAACTTTTTCAACTCCGTCTATGTGACCCATACGCTGACCGAGGCCGACACGCTTGAGACAGTGGCCCCCGTCTTTGACGCAAAGCTGAAGGAGGTCCTGCGCCCCGAGAATATCCGCGCCCAGATGGACGAGTACGAAAAGCTTGAGCATGTACCCGCCATCCGCCCGGTGCCGCTCTTCCTCAAAAACGCCACCGTCAAGCTGTTCACCAAATTGGAGGACCGCCATGTCACGGCGGTTGTCTCCAACATGGGGCGCATCACCATACCGGCGGAGCTGCAGCCCTATATCCGCAGCTTTGCGGCGTTCTCCAGTTGCAAAACGCTTTTTACGGTCGTCTGCTCCTACGGGGATGACCTTGTGCTGGGCACGGCCTCGGCGCTGCGCAGCACAACGATCCTGCAGCGGTTCTACCGCAGCCTTGCCAAGGACGGGCTGGATGTCACCCTCTACGCCACGGAGGTGGAAAAATGAATACCTGCCCGCATTGTCATATCAAGGTCGGCGGGGACAGCACCTACTGCCCGCTGTGCCAAAACCGCCTGCCGGGCCCGGCGGAGGCAGCTTATTTCCCGGCGACTGCGCCGCGCATCCACCGCGCCTCGCTCCTGTATAAGATCATTGCCTTTCTGCTGTCGGCCGTGGTGGTGGTGGCCGGGGCGTTTGATTTCCTGCTGCTGGACGACACGCCCCACCGCCATTTCAGCCTGCTGCTGGCCGTCTGGTTTCTGGCCGCGCTGCGGGTGCTGCGCTCCGTCCTGCGCCGGCGCTACAACGGCCCGCGCCAGATCTTCAACCTGCTGCTGCTCGTCTCGGCGCTGCTCGTCTTTACCGACTGGTTCAACGGCTACACAGGCTACAGCCTTGATCTGGTCGTGCCAATCCTCTGCTGCGTTGCTCTGGGGTGCAACTTCGTGTTTGCCTTTCTGCGCAGCCGGTTCACGGCAAATGCGCTGGTCTATCTGCTCATGAACATCGGCATCGGCCTTTTGCCGTACATTCTGCTCTTTCTGCGTCTGGACGGCGGCAAGCTGGACGCCCACAGCATCCCGTGGGTCATCTGCCTGATCCTGAGCATCATCACCTTCCTCGGTCTTGTTATCTTCCGCGGCAGAGCGCTGAAAAGCGAGATCGAAAAGCGGCTGCACCTGTAATGGCCGCCCTGTAAAGCCTTTATCTGCAAACAAATCGCTGCCGCCCGTTTTGCGGGCGGCAGCGATTTGTTTTGGTGTTATTTCTTGTCAAACGCCTCTCTGCGCTTGGTTGAAAGACGGAACATCTCCTCAAGACCCTCACGGTCATCGTTGACGAGCTTTTCCCGCATATCCTGCAGCGCGCTGTCAAACATGTCGATCTCCGAGATGAGGTTGTCTTTATTCCAGAGGAACAGCTCCGCCCACATTTTGTCGTTGATGCGTGCGATCCGCGTCAAATCGCGGAAGGAATCGCCGGTGTAGTTTGCCAGCTCCGAATTGTCGGACGCGCACATCAGGCTCACGGCGATGGCATGGCATAGCTGGCTGACATAGCCGATCATATGGTCATGCTCGGCGGGGGTCAGGATGCTGATCCGCTTAAAGCCCAGCTCCTCGGCCAGATCGCGGCACCAGTCGATGCCGGCCTGCGTGTTCTTATCGGTGGGCGTGATGATGAAGTTGGCGGGGGCAAAGCTGACCTCGGCGCTGTGGGTGATGCCGCTCGTCTCACGGCCGGCCATCGGGTGGCTGGCGATGAACTCGACCCCCTCCGGCAGGGCGGCCTGCACAGGCTCCACCACGCCGCGCTTTACGCCGGACACATCGGTGACCATCGTGCCGGGGCGTATCAGCCGGCCGTACTGCTCGACCCAGTCAAGCAGCACGGTGGGGTAGAGGCCGAAGATGATGCAGTCCGCCTGCCGTACAAGATCCTCAAAATCCTTATTTTTCCCGGCGCGGATATAGTCATGCTGCAGCGCATAGTCCAGCGTTGACTGGCTGTGGGTAATGCCGGTCACGCTGTAGCCCTTCTGGCTCAGCACCTGTGCGTACCTGCCGCCCAGCAGGCCCAGACCGACGATCAGATAGTTTTTGCTTTTGTCCAGCATATAAAATCACGCCTTTATGTCAAAATCTTCTTTTCTGTCGCTGCTCAGCTCGATTTTTGCGCCAAGGCTGCGCAGCACATTCCAGAATGCGGGCCAGCTTTTTTCCACGGCCTGTGCCCCGCAGAGCAGGGCAGGCAGACCGCTGGCAATGGCTGCCACGGCCAGCGCCATGACGATGCGATGATCGTTATGGCCGGACAGCGGTGCGTTGGGCGCATGGAGCGCCACGCCCTGAATGTGAACGCTGTCGCCCTCCACATCAATGCGGGCGCCCATCTTCTGCAGCTCGTCCCGCATCGCGTCAATGCGGTCGGACTCCTTCAGGCGCAGCCGCCCCGCATTGCGGATGATCGTCTCGCCGCTGCAGAAGCAGCCCAGCGTAAAGAGGATGGGTCCCAGATCGGGGCAGTCCGCCAGATCGATCTCGGTGGCCTTCAACAGGCTGCGGTCAAAGTGGTAGCCGCCCTCCACGGGCTTGAACTTTCCGCCGCAGCGCTTGAGAATGTCCAGAATGACCTTATCGCCCTGCTGGCTGTCGGGGTTCAGCCCCGTGATGGTGATGCCGCCGATCACGCAGCCCAGCACCGCCAGAAACGCCGCCTGACTGTAGTCGCCCTCCACGGCAAAATCACTGGCCACATACCGCTGGGGCGCAGCCACGCGGTACATCATGCTGCCGTTCTTGCGCGCGCGGGCCGACACCTTGACACCGAACTGCTGCATGGCATCCAGCGTCAGATCCACATAGGAATGGCTCTCGTAGGGGGCCAGCACCTCGATGCTGCTCTCGGACTCCATCAGCGGCGCGGCAAACAGCAGGCCGCTGATAAACTGGCTAGACACATCGCCGGGCAGGGTAAACCCGCCGGGGCGCAGCCGCCCAAAGATCGTGATGCCGTCCGGGCTTTGCTCAAAGCGCAGGCCCTGCCGGTCAAACAGCATCTGGTACACTGCCTGCGGGCGGTCAAACAGACGCCCCGCGCCGGTAAACTGCACCTTCTGGGCTGTCAGGCTGAACAGCGGGATCATAAACCGCAGGGTAGAGCCGCTCTCATTGCAAAAGACCGGCCGCGTCACCGTGACAAAGCCGCCCGCCGTGCCGTGGCCCTTGATGGTCAGGGAGTGCGGCTCCTCGGTGATCTTTGCACCCAGCTGGGCTGCTGCGCCCAGCGTCGCGCGGATATCCTTGCTGTACTCAATATTCGTAATATGGCTGGTGCCATCCGCAAGGGCTGCGCACAGCACTGCACGATGCGCCGCGCTTTTGCTCGGCGGCACGGTGGCCGTGCCGCCAAGGCGGCTTACATGAATCTTCGCGTCCAATTTACATCTCCCGGCCGATGGCAGCGGCAACCTTGCGGCATTTGGCAATGACCTCGGCAAACTTATCCGGCTTCAGGCACTGGGCGCCGTCGCTCCAGGCGTGGGTCGGGTCGTTGTGGACCTCAATCTCAAGGCCGTCGGCACCGGCGGCGACAGCGGCCAGCGCCATGCTCTCGATATACTTATAATCGCCCGTGGCATGGCTGGGGTCCACAATGATGGGCAGATGGGTCTTTTCCTTGATGACCGGCACGGCGGACAGGTCCAGCGTGTTGCGGGTCGCGCGCTCAAAGGTGCGGATGCCGCGCTCACAGAGGATGACATTCTCATTGCCGCCGGCCATGATGTACTCGGCAGACATGATCCATTCCTCGATGGTGTTGGCAAGGCCGCGCTTGAGCAGGACCGGCTTGTGCATCTTGCCGACCGCCTTCAGCAGCTGGAAGTTCTGCATATTGCGTGCGCCGATCTGCACGACATCGACATACTGCTCAAACTCATCAATATGGGCCTCGTCCATCAGCTCGCTGACGATGGGCAGGCCGGTCAGCTCGCGCGCCTTGACCATGTCGAGAATTCCCTCGGTGCCAAGGCCCTGAAACGGAGGTAAAGGGCGTGGTGCGGGCTTGTAAGCGCCGCCGCGCAGGAAGTTGGCGCCGCCGCCTTGACGGCCTGCGCCATCGCAATAGTGTGCGCCTCGCCCTCGATGCTGCAGGGGCCTGCCATGACGGCGATGGGGGCGCTGCCGCCGATTTTGACGCCGTTGACATCCACCACGGTATCCGCGGGGTGGAACAGGCGGTTTGCGCGCTTGTAGGGTGCAGACACACGGGTCACATTCTCGACCCAAGGGTTGGCCAGCACATCCTTCTCGGCGATTTTAGTCGTATCACCGACAAGGCCAAAGACATTGTAGTCGGTACCGCGGATCAGGGTGACCGACAGGCCCTGCTTCTCAAAATTATCAACGATGCGGTCCAGCTCGACCTGCGGCGTCCCCTTTTTGGTAGAAATAATCATGGGTGAACCTCTTTCTTATATACTTTTTCTCTAAAACAAACCTTTGGCTTCCCCCTCGGGGGGAAGCTGTCCGCCGCAGCGGACTGATGAGGGCAAGCTTTACAAATACTGCTTTTTCACGGCAGACCACATAAACTTTGCCCTCATCCGGCGCTTCGCGCCACCTTCCCCTCGGGGGAAGGCTTTTACAGCGTCTCATCCACTTCAAACAATTCTACTGCTTTGTCCACAGCTTCGGTCAGAGTGGCGTTGTTTTCAAGCTCTGCCGTGGCGGCGGCGGTGTAAAGCGGCGTGCGCTCTGCCTCCATCTGCCTGAGGGCCTCCCCACCCTTCGAGAGGGGACGCCCGCGGGTCGCCAGACGGCTCAGCGGGCGGCGCACCCACAGCACAGGGCCGTTCTGCCGCAGGGCACGGCTGTTGGCCGGGTTTTTGACGACCCCGCCGCCGCAGGCAATGACCTGACTGTTGCCCTTGGCAACCTCGGCCAGCACCTCCGCCTCATAGCGGCGGAACGCCTCCTCGCCCTCCTCGGCAAAGATGTCGGGGATATTATGCCCGGTTCGGCGCTCGATCTCGGCATCCAAATCGACAAACCGCTTGTCCAGCCGCTTGGCCAGTGCCGCGCCCACAGTCGATTTTCCGCAGCCCGGCATCCCGATGAGGGAGACATTCGCCAGCTGGTGGCGCAGGCGGCGGCTGATGGTCGGGATCAGGGTGTCGGTGTCCAGCGTGCTGCCGGTAAAATGCTCGGCGGCAAACACAGCCTGCGCCACCAGCATCTCAAAGCCGCCCGCAGCGGTCACGCCGCAGTCCTCCGCCCGCAGCAAAAGCTCGGTGCGGAAGGGGTTGTACACCACATCCAGCACGGCCTCCAGCCGGGGGAACGCCTTGGGGTCGATGAGACACTGGCCCACATTGGGGTACATGCCGCAGGGCGTTGTGTTGATGATGATCTGCACATCGCGGCGGTGCATCGCCTCGCTGTAGAGCAGTGCGCCGTCCCGGCCGGTGCGGCTGGCCGTCAGGACCTCCCGCGCACCGCCGTCCCGGCAGACCGCCGCGACCGTGGAATGGGTGCCGCCGGTGCCGAGGATCAGCACCGTTTTGTCCGCAAAATCCACGCCGTGGGCCTTGGCCAGATAGGAAAAGCCCGCATAGTCGGTGTTGTAGCCGTACAGCCTTCCGTCCCGGTTCACGATGGTGTTCACCGCGCCGATGGCCTTTGCCTTAGGGTCCACCACATCGCAGTAGGGGATGACGAACTGCTTATAGGGGATCGTCACATTGATCGCCGTAAACGCGCGTTTTTCCATAAACACGCGGGCTTCTGCCTCGGTGGGCAGGGGGAGCAGGTCGTAGGTGTAATCCGCGATCTGCTCATGAATGATCTTGGAGTAGCTGTGGCCCAGTTTGCCGCCGATGAGTCCGTACAGTGGTTGCTGCATGGTTTTTCACCTCCTGTTTTACGCTTGGGGAAGACCGTGCTTCTGGGCAAGGGTGCCGTAGCGCACGGTCAGCAGATCCAGCAGGCCGAAGGCCGTCAGGGTGTTCTGCACCACAGCGGCGCGGGGCACAATGCAGGGGTCATGGCGGCCCCTGATCTGCAGCTCCGCATCCTGTCTGCTGATATAATCAACGGTATGTTGTTCTTTATAGATGCTCGGCGTGGGTTTGAGCACGGTGCGAAACACCAGAGGCATGCCGTTGGTGATGCCGCCGTTCACACCGCCGTTTTTGTTGGTAGCAGTGGCGATCTCGCCGCCGCGCATCGTGAACGGGTCGTTGGCCTCACTGCCGCGCAGGGCGGCAAAGCCGAACCCCGCGCCGAACTCAATGCCCTTGCAGGCGGGAATGGCAAACATCAGGTGGGCCAGCTCGCTCTCGACACTGTCAAACCACGGCTCGCCGATACCGGCGGGCAGCCCGGTCACCACTGTCTCAAGAATGCCGCCCACGCTGTCGCCCTCGCTGCCCGCCGCGCGGATGGCAGCCTGCATCGGCTCCTCCTTTGCCGGGTCCAGCAGGGCAAAATGCCCGGGCTGCGGCGCGGGCATCACAAGTCCCGCCGCACTCGAAAGCGGAGCATCCTTGACGCCCGCGCACTCGGCAATGTGGGTGTAGACCTTTACGCCCAGACTGTTCAGCACGGTCTCACAGATTGTACCCGCTGCCACGCTGGCCGCCGTGATGCGGCCGGAGAAATGCCCGCCGCCGCGGGCATCCTGAAATCCCTCATACTTGGCGTAGGCCGTGTAGTCGGCGTGGCCGGGGCGCAGCAGGTCGGCCGTTTTGGCATAGTCGCCGCTGCGGGTGTTCAGATTGCGGATCATCAGGGTAACTGCGGTCCCAGTCGTGCGGCCGTTGTACACGCCGGAGAGAAACTCCACGGCGTCCGCCTCGGTCCGGGCGGTGGAAAGCCCATCGCCCCGGGCGCGGCGGCGGTCCATGGCGGCCGCGATGGCAGCCTCATCCACCGGCAGCCCCGCTGCCAGCCCATCCAGCACCGCACCGACCGCCGGGCCATGGCTCTCGCCAAAAATCGTCATGCTGACGGTATTTCCAAAGGTGTTTTTCATAGTCGTTCACTTAAATATCTCAGTAGGGGCGGGGCTCTGCTCCGCCCGTGCCCGCCTGCGGCAGGGCAAAGTTCCACGGGCGGAGTAGAACCCCGCCCCTACATTATCGTTATGGTAGGGGTCGATGCGGGCATCCACCCCTGCAGAGGTTCATTCCAACCCAAGCAAGCCCGGCAGCTCGGTCATCGGCAGCTTATCGGCGCGCCAGCAGCCAAGGCCGGGGCACTTGATGACCGTGATATGATCGCCGCTGGTCTTTTTGTCGTGCTGCATGTAGGCCAGCACCTTTTCCCGGTTGGCACCGGCACGGGTGGGCAGGCCCAGTGTGCGGTAGATGGCGCGGGTGCGCTTGAGCAGCGCATTGTCCTCGATCATCGGCAGCATGCCCAGCGCCACGCACTCGCCGTGGTACAGGCCGGTCGTGCGGCGGCCGCGCACACCGCGCACCGCCTCGATGCCGTGGCCGATGGTGTGGCCGAAGTTCAGGCAGGCGCGCACACTGCCCTCGCGCTCGTCCTGCTCCACGATCTTTTCTTGAATTTCAGGCTGCGGTAGACGATCTGCTCGATGTTTTCCTCGGGATGCTCGCACTCAAACAGCGCAAAGAGCTGCGGGTCCCCGATCAGGCCGGTTTTCAGTGCCTCTGCCAGACCGTTGACCACCTGACGGCGGGGCAGCGTTTTCAGCGTATCAAAATCCACCAGCACGACCTTCGGCTGCCAGAAGGCACCGACGATGTTCTTCGTCTCGCCCAGATCAATCGCCGTCTTGCCGCCGATGGAGGAATCCACCTGCGCCAGCACGGTCGTGGGGCAGTTCACAAAGTCGATGCCGCGCATATAGCTTGCAGCGCAGAAGCCGCCCAGATCCCCCACAACGCCGCCGCCCACGGCGACCAGCAGATCCCTGCGATCCATGCCGAACGCCAGCATGGCCTGCAGCACCTGCCCATAGACCTTGAGGCATTTGCTGCCCTCGCCCTGCGGGATGGTATAGACCGTGGCATCCGGGCATTGGGCCGCCACTGTCTGCGCATACGCGGCGGGCACGCCGGAATCCGTCAGCACAAAGACCTTGCGGTGCTGCACATTCGTGAACTGGTGGAGGTTGGCCAGACATCCGGCCTTCAAAATAATATCATAGCTGCGGCTTTTAAGCTGCATCGTCAGTTTCATGCTTCGCACATCCTTTTTCATGGCTTATTTCTCCGTACCGTCAAGGGTGAAGGCACCCAGCAGCCGCAGGGTGCTGCAAACAGAGGTCAGCGTGTCCAGCAACGCCTGACATGCTGCGCCGCTGCTGTCTGCCGGGCAGACAAGCTGTACATAGAAATAATATTCAAACGGAACATGGGGCAGGGGACGGCTCTTGATGCACTCCATATTAAAGCCCCCTGCGCCGATCCGGTCCAGCGCAGCGGCCAGCTGGCCGGGCTTGTGACGCGCCGTAAACAGCAGCGCCAGCCGCTGGCCCTGTCCGGTCATGACCGGCGGCTCCTGGCTGCGCTCGATCACGATGAACCGGGTCGTGTTGTCGCCGTCGGCGTTGATGCCTGCGCAGAGGATCTGCAGACCATATAAGCCGGCGGTCTCTGCGCTGGCGATGGCCGCAACGGTCGGGTTCTTCAGCTCCGCCACATGGCGGGCGGCATCAGCCGTGTTGCCCCATGTGCTGATTTTAAAGCCGTGCTGCTGCACGAAAACGCTGCTCTGGGCCAGCGCCTGCGGATGGCTGACGACCGTGCGGATGGTCTGCAGCGTTGCACCCGGCACCGCCAGCAGATCCTGCCGGATGGGCAAATCACACATGCGGGAGATGATGATGTCCGGGTGGGTGTACAGCAGATCCAGCACGGTGGAAACATCGCCCGCATTGGAATTTTCAAACGGAAGTACGCCGAATTGCGCATCTCCGCTCTGCACAGCATCAAAGACCTCGCCCCAGGTGGTGCAGGCCGTCTGCCGCGCAAAGGGGAACAGGCGCTGCAATGCAATCTGGCTCCATGCGCCGGGCACCCCCTGATAGGCGGCGGTGTCGCGGCCAAGGCGCGCGCGCTGGTACGCGCGGGAAACGGCCATCGCATCATTCAAAAAAGCGCGATAGTAAGGGCGCAGCGTCTCATCGGTGATGCGGGCCGCATTTTTATCCAGCACAGCCGCCTCACGCGCGGCGTCAAACACCGGCTTGCCGGTCTCGGCCTTATAGCGCGCCACATCGGCCACTGCGCGCATCCGCCGCTCAAACAGCGCGGCCATCTCCGCATCAACAGCATCAATCTCTGCCCGGGCCTGCTGTAATAAGTCCATACACGAGGCTCCTTTTCCCAGATGAATTTTGCATTTCCGCATCGCGGCAGGGGTGGGGCTCTGCTCCGCCTAGGCCGTTTACGGCAGCGCAAAGTGCCACGGGTGGAGCAGAGCCCCGCCCCTACGGTGCATCAGCATGACACGCGCTGTTTATTTATACAGATAATCATAGTCAGTATACCATAAATAAAGCGCCGTCACAAGAGTGACGGCGCGAAATTTGGCGTATTTAGTTTATCCATGCAAAGCGCTGCGCAGCGCGGCGATCAGCTCGGCCTGATAGGCGGGGCTGAAGGTGCCGTGCAGCAGCTTGGGCAGGGCCTCCTCCTGCAGGCGGCGCCAGCTGTCGGCCTCACGCCCCGGCAGGATCGGCACAAAGGCAACACCGTTGGCCGCGGCCGCCTGAGCATCGCCCATAGCATCGCCCACCATCATGACCTTGCGGCTCTCATAGCCGCAGGCCAGCATCGTGGCAATGGAGTTCGCCTTGCTGCCCACCTCCTGCCCGAAGATGACATCCGCATGGCGGGCCAGACCGTAGCGCTTCCACTCACTGGCGATGGCGCTCTCGTTGGCGGCGCTGACAACGGCCACATCGGCCACGGCGTGCAGCTGGCGCAGGCTTTCCTCCACGCCGGGGAACGGTTCAAAGGTAGGCTCCAGCGCCTGAATGCGGCGGTTGCAGGCATTGTTCCACTCCTGCAGCTTGCGCAGGGCCAGACTGCCGGTCTTTTGCAGCTCCCGCTGCAGGCTGGCCGTGGAAAGCTCGGTCGCGGTGTCCACCCAGGCGGCAATGTCCTCGCTGCCGGGGATCTCGATGCCGCGGTTCTTCAGCCGGTCAAACACCAGCCGCACACTCTCAAACCGGGAGATTCCGCGGGTGATCGTGTGCAGGTTGATTTCGTCCCATGCAGCAGTGATAAAATCCGCCTGCTCATCCAGCGCAAAAACACGGATAAGCTCCGGGCACATGACCGTCGTATGCTTGATGCGCACTGTGTTCATCACGCAGCCGTCGGAGTCCATGCACACCAGAAATTCGCGTTTCTTTGTAAAATCCGTCAGCGCGTTTGCCATAAAAGCCAGCCCCCTCTTTTTACCTGCCTATAAAAGCACTATGTATCTATCATAACAAAGTCACACCACCATTTGCAATGCCTTTTTGCAAAAAACTATGGACTTTTGTGTAAAATTCAACCTTCTTCCGGGGCAGCCGGGTCCAGTGCACGGCCGATCGGCCCCCGGATCAAAAGATTCGCCATACCGTCCGCCGGGGTGGGCTGCTTGTTGATGACCACCAGATTTTCACCCCGGAAATACCGCAGCAGCCCCGCCGCCGGATAGACCGCCAGACTGGTGCCGCCCACAATGAGGGTATCGGCACGGGAGATCGCCCTGACGGCGTTTTCCATCGTTTCCTCGTCCAGTCCCTCCTCGTACAGCACGACATCGGGCTTGACGATGCCGCCGCACGCATCGCAGCGGGGGACACCGTCCCCGACTCCGGCTGCTGCCTCAATGAACTGCACAGGGAAAAACTTGCCGCAGCGGGTGCAATAGTTGCGCAGCGTTGAGCCGTGCAGCTCATAGACGACCCTGCTGCCGGCGGCCTGATGCAGCCCGTCAATGTTCTGGGTCACGACCGCCTTGCACTTACCCTCGCGCTCCAGTGCCGCCAGCCGCCGGTGGGCCGCATTGGGCACCGCGCCGTGTACGATGAGCTTTTGGCGGTAGAAATCAAAAAATTCTGCGGTGTGCCGCTCATAAAAGCTGTGGGAGAGCATCGTCTCGGGCGGATATTTGAATTTCTGGTGATACAGCCCGTCCACCGAGCGGAAATCCGGGATGCCGCTCTCGGTCGATACGCCCGCGCCGCCGAAAAACACCATGTTTTTTGTGCCCGCCAAAATTTCTTCCAATGCCGGAACCATGCAAAACTGCCCCTTTCACTTTTTCTGCAAATGGATTATACTGTACCTATTATAATACATTTGCGGAGGGATGCAAGATGCAGCGCGAGATCACACAAGAGCTGGTAAAGCAGCTGCTGCCGGAGCGCCGGGCAGACAGCAACAAGGGAAGCTACGGCAGCGTACTGGCTGCGGCAGGCAGCATGGCCTACCGCGGCGCGGCTGCACTCTGCACAGAGGGGGGCGCTGCGCGGCGGCGCCGGACTGGTCTTTCTGGCCAGCGTGGAGCCTGTTGTGCAGCTGGTGCTGGCCCGCACACCTGAGTGCTGTGCCTGCGGCTGCCGCACGGCGGCCAACGGCGGCATCCACCCGCATGACGCTGCCGCCCTGCGGGACTGGTTTGCCGACAGAAGCGCCGTCCTGCTGGCCGGCCCCGGGCTGGGGGAGAGCGCCCACGAGGTGTGCCGCGCCCTGCTGGGCAAAAATGCCCCATGGCGCGGGGCTGTGCTGGACGCCGATGCCCTGAACGCGCTGGCTGCCGGCAAACTCCGGGGCGGATTGCCCGCCAACACGATCCTGACGCCGCACCCCGGCGAGGCCGCACGGCTGCTGGGCACAACCGTGGCCGAGATTCAGGCCGACCGGGCGCAGGCCGCGCGGCAGCTTGCGGAAAAATACGATTGCATCGCCGTTTTAAAGGGCAGCGGCACGCTGGTGGCCAAGCCGGACGGCACGCTCTGGCACAACAACACCGGCAACGCCGGGCTGGCCCGGGGCGGCAGCGGGGATGTGCTGGCCGGGCTGACCGCCGGGCTGCTGGCCGCCGGGCTCGGGCAGGGCCGCAGCCCCGAGGATGCCGCCATCGCCGCCGTATGGCTCCACGGGGCCGCTGCCGACCGCTGCGCCAAGCACCGCAGCATGACTGCCATGCTGCCGACAGATATTTTTTGCGGATTTAGGAGAGCTTTTGGCGGAGATGGAGATGTAAGGGGTGGCGTCCCCCTCGTTCCGAAATCCTGCGTACAATCGTCACCAGCCCTCTTGCCCTCTCCCTTTATAGGGTGTATAATAGGACTATATCTGTTCACAGCCGGAAAGGAGCCGTTGCTATGCCGCGCAAAGAAGGCCAGAAACGCAAACTGCTTGTCCTTTTGGACATCCTCGCCCGCGAAACGGACGAGAAGCACCCCCTGAGTGTCCCGCAGCTGGTGGAGCGCCTGCAGGAGCGCGGCGTTGTTGCCGAGCGCAAGAGCGTCTATGACGACCTGAACACGCTGAACAACATGCCGGACTCCCCGTATGAGATCGTACAGCAGCGCGGGCGCGGCGGCGGCTATTATATGACCGAGGCCCCCTTTGAGCTGGCCGAGCTGAAGCTGCTTGTGGACGCCGTCTACGCCAGCAAGTTCATCACAGCGCGCAAGTCCAAGATTCTCATCGACAAGCTCGGGCAGTTCACCTCCAAATACCGGCAGGAGGAGCTTGACCGCAAGGTCCTTGTCAGCGGCCGGATCAAAAGCACCGATGAAAAGATCCTGTATACTGTTGATGCGCTGCACTCTGCCATCACGGCCGGGCAGCAGGTGCAGTTCAAATACTGCGACTGGAACCTGCAAAAGCGGATGACCCCCCGCCATGATGGCCAGCTGTACTGCGTCAGCCCGTGGGTGCTGGTGTGGGAAAACGGCAACTACTATCTCATCGCCTATACGGACGGCCGCCTGAAGCACTACCGCGTTGACAAGATGCAGAATGTCCGCCCCCTGCCCGACACGACCCGCGAGGGCGCCGATGAGTACGCCAATTTTGATGTAAACACCTACATGCAGCAGATGTTCGGCATGTTCAACGGCCCCCTCAAGCGGGTGACGCTGCTGTGCGAAAACCGCTTTGCCGGGGCAATGATCGACCGCTTCGGCACCGGGCCGGTGCTGGTGCCCTGCGCAGACGGCGAGCATTTTACCATGACGGCCGAGATTCAGGTCAGCCCGCAGTTTTTCGGCTGGGTGGCAGGCTTCGGCACCGGCGTTGTTGTGTCCGGCCCGCCGGAGGTCCGCGCCGAGATGAAAAAGACCCTCGACCAGCTGCAGGAATTGTACCGCTGATTTGCAATAGCGGCAAAAATATGATAAAATGGATTGTTTAAATCTTTTGTACCCAACGCTCCGCAGGGGCAGGCTCTGCTCCGCCCGCGGAACGCTGCGTCTGCCGCCGCATGACCGGACGGGGCAAAGCTCCGCCCCTGCGGCACAGTATTTTTCGATTCAGGGAGGGCACCACAGGTGCTGGAAAAAAACCAACGCATCAAAAGCCTTTTATATCTGCTGCTCGATGCAGCGCTGCTTTTTATTGGCTTTTTGCTTGCCAACTATATCCGCTTCAACTTTGTCCGGTTCTTTGAGCCGGGCGGCGCCGGCCCCGCGCTGGCCGTAGCGCGCGACCCCCGCAACATCCTTGCCGGGCTGGGCACCTCGCTCGTGCTGGTGCTCATCTACTGGGTCGCGGGCATCTATTCCAACGCCCGCCTGCACGGTCTGGCGGAGCGCTGCACCAAAATTGCCGTTATCAACGCAGCAGGCATCATGATCTTTGTCGCCGCGCTTTACCTGATGCACCTTGACGATTATTCCCGCATCGTGCTGGCGCTGTTCTATCTGCTGGCCACGGCCGCCGTTGTCTTTGAGCGGATGGTCCTGCGCTGGGTGGATCGCGCCCGCCGCCGCAAGGGGCTGGGTCTGCGCCATATCCTGCTGGTGGGCGGCGGCAAATCGGCTGCGCTTTATCTGCGCGCGCTGGAGCATAACCCCTACTACGGCTTTGTTGTGGACGGCTATCTGGCCAGGGTCGAGGAGCCGGGCTTGGGCGTGAAATTTCTGGGCGGATACGACAGTCTGGCCGCCAGGCTGGATGAAATACCGGTGGACGAGGTCGTCGTTGCGCTGGAGGCAGACGAGATCGAGCTTTTGCCCCATGTTTTTGCCGCCTGCGACAAAAACGGCGTGCGCATCACGATGGTACCGTTCTACAGTGACTATCTGCCCGCACGCCCCACGATCGATGTGCTGGACGAGTGCAAGCTGATCAATGTGCGGCAGACACCCTTTGACAACCTGCTCAACGCCGCCGTCAAGCGCGGGCTGGATATTATCGGCAGCCTGATTCTGATTATCCTGACCAGCCCCATCATGCTGGCGACCGCCATCGGCGTCAAGCTGTCCAGCCCCGGGCCGATCATCTTTAAGCAGGAGCGCATCGGCCTGAACAAAAAGCCCTTTATGATGTACAAATTCCGCTCAATGCGGGTCAATGTGCAGCAGCAGACCGGCTGGTCCACCGATTATGATCCGCGCAAGACCCACTTCGGCAGTTTTATCCGCAAATGCAGCCTTGACGAGCTGCCGCAGTTCTTTAATGTGCTGAAGGGGGATATGTCCTTAGTCGGCCCGCGGCCCGAGGTGCCCTACCATGTAGAGCATTTCAAGGAGGAAATCCCGCGCTATCTGGTGCGCCAGCAGGTCCGCCCCGGCTGCACCGGCTGGGCGCAGATCCACGGCCTGCGCGGCGATACCGACATTGCCGAGCGCATCCGCTACGACATCTGGTATATCGAAAACTGGACCGTAGCGCTTGACATCAAGATCATCTTCCGCACGGTGTTCGGCGGCAAGATGGTCAATGACGAAAAATTGCAGTAACGCATTCTGCGTTATCGGACAGGAGTGTCTGTAATGAGCAAAAAGGAGCCCAAGGTCGCCATTGTGCATGACTGGCTCGTCGGCTATGCCGGCGGCGACCGCGTGGTCGATGCCATGAAGCATGTTTTCCCCAATGCTGTCATCTACACCCTTGTGTACGATCCCAAAAACATGCCGGAGTGGTTCAAAAGCTACGACATCCGCACCAGCTGGTTCCAGAAGGTGCCGTTTTCCAACAAGCTGTACAAGGCCATGCTGCCGCTGATGCCCGGTGCCTTTGAGGCGTTCGACCTGACAGAGTACGATCTCGTGCTGTCATCGTCCTCCTCCTGTTCAAAGGGCGTCATCACCCGCCCGGATGCCGTGCATATCTGCTACTGCCATACGCCCATCCGCTATGTGTGGGATTTTTACTACACCTACCGCGCCAATGCCAACTGGCTTGCCCGCCTCGTCATGCCGGGACAGATGCACAAGATGCGCATCTGGGACAAGTGCGCCGCCGACCGGGTGGACTATTTTATCGCCAACTCGCATTATATCGCCCAGCGCATCAAAAAGTACTACCGCCGCGACAGCGATGTCATCTACCCCTGCTGCCATATCAACGAAAGTCCCTTTGTCGAGAAGGAGGACTTTTACCTCACAGTCGGCCGCCTTACATGGTATAAGCGGGTCGATCTCGCCGTGCAGGCCTGCACCAGACTGGGCAAGCGCCTTGTCGTCATCGGCGGCGGGGGAGAGCTGGACAAGCTCAAGGCTATGGCCGGCCCGACTGTGGAGTTCAAGGGCGGCGGCCTGTCCGATGAGGAGGTCCGCAGCTATTATCTGCGGGCCAAGGCGTTCCTTTTCCCGGGTGAAGAGGACTTCGGCATCACGCCGGTGGAAGCCCAGAGCGCCGGCACGCCCGTGCTGGCCTACGGCCGCGGCGGCGCGTGCGAGAGTGTGCGCCCCGGCAAGACCGGCTATTGGTTCAAAGAGCAGACGGTCGAGAGCCTTGCCGACTGCATCGAGCGGTTTGAGCGCGACGGCGTGGCCTATTCTAAAGAAGAAATCCGTGAGCACAGCCGCTCCTTCAGCGAGGAGCGCTTTGAGCGCGAGCTGAAGGAGTATTGCGAGCGCCGCATGGCCGACTGGCAGCAGGAGCTGCTGGACTGCTCCCACTGGGAGAAGGAGGAACTGGATTGAACCCCATCGTCATCAACGGCACGGTGCTGTGCGACAACATCACCGGCATCCCGCGCTATGTCTATGAGACCGTGGTGCGTCTGGACAAACTCATCGAGGGCACCGGTCTGGATGTCCGCATCGCCTACCGGGACGACGGCCGTCCCATCCACCTGCCGGAGCTGAAAAATATCCGGCTCGTGCCGCTCAAGGCCGTCAAATATTTCTACAATCTGGCCGTGCTGCCCGCCTATCTGCGCCGCACCCACGCCTTTTATGTCGGCCTTGCCAGCGATATGCTGCTGACAAAGCGCAGTGTTGTGGTGCTGCACGACATCCGCCCGCTCGTCATGGATACCGACAAGGGCTTTTTCCGTTTCAAGTTCTGGGTGCACTGCCTGTCCACCAAATGGTTCGCACAGCGGGTGTTCACCGTCAGCGACAACCAGCGCCACCTCATCAGCGAGAAGCTGGGCATCCCGCTGGACAAGATCGGCATAACCTACAACGGCTGGGAGCATATGAAGGGCGTCACCCCTGACGAGAGCATCTTTGACAAGATGCCCGGCGTTGTAAAAGGGGAGTATTATTACGCGCTCGGCAGCCTTGCCAAGCACAAGAATTTCAAATGGATCCGCGAGGTTGCCCGCCGCAACCCCGACAAGACCTTTGTGGTCGCGGGCGGCAAAGATCTGCGCGCCTTCGGCGATGACGCCGAGGCCAGGGATACCCACAATGTTTTCTACCCCGGCTATGTCTCGGACGCCGAGAACGCCGCCCTGATGAAGCACTGCAAGCTGTTTTTGCACCCTGCCGTGTTTGAAGGCTTCGGCATCCCGCCGCTGGAGGCACTGGCGCTTGGTGCGCCCATCGCGCTGGCCAACGCCACCTGCCTGCCCGAGCTGTACGGCGATACGGCGCGGTATTTTGATCCCTATGACTACGACACCGACCTTGACAAGCTGGCTGCCCAGCCCGTGGCCGCCCCTGACGAGGTCCTGCAGAAATACAGCTGGGACCGCACCGCCAACTTCTGGCTGCACGAGATCGAAAAGTACGCGAAACAGTGATAAAAGCCTTCCCCGGGGGGGAAGCCTTATTCACACTGAAAGGAGCCGACTGCGCCCCATGTTTTTCCTGATAACGATCTTCCTCACGGCGCTGGTCTCCGCGCTGTTCGGGCTTTTGCCCGGAAAGCTTCAACGACGCAGCGTCATAAAGCAAGACATCGTCTGGGCCGTCGGCCTATGGCTGGCCACCTGGCTGTTCGCCGGCTTTGCCTACCACCGCCCCGGGCTGACCATCGGCTTCAATGCGTTCCGTCTCGTGGCCGTCACAGCACTGAACGGCTGGGCCGGGTTTGTCACCGCCGGGCTGCACAGCTTTGGCCGCAAGGGGCTGAAAGCCGTTGTGCCGCTGTTGCTCGTCACGGCACTGGGGCTGGAAGTGTTCGTCGGCAACATCGCCTACTTCAACACCCACAGCTATGAGCCGTTCCAGCTCGTTGACTACCTGGACGAAAACATCAACGTCGGGCGTGGGCTGGGTACGATCTCGCTGGACGAGGGGCGGACCTACCTGCGGTTTTTGGACATCGACCACCCCATCTACAACCTGCGTTTTGACGGTCTGGTCAGTGACGACACAGACCCGCTCCACGCGGACAGCGCCGTCACTTTCACCATTGAGGGCACCGACGCCGCCAACACCGAGCTGACCCGCTTCGGCAGCTGGCAGATCGGCTTGCAGGCCCCGCGCACCCACACCATCAGCCTGGACCTGACCGGCAATGTCAGCATGATGACGCTGACCGCCGCCGGGTACAGCTCCACCTACGCGCAGTTTCCGGTGGCGCTGACGTTCAGCGGCATCACGGCGAACGCCCCGCGGGCGCTGGATTTCTCGGTTCTGCGTTTTATCGCGGTATTTCTGGCTTTGCTGACCTTGTATGGCCTGCGCCCGGCCAGCGGGTTATGGCACCGCCGCTGGCTGGCAGGCAATGTGTGCGACCGCGCCGCAGCCGCCGTGCTGGGCCTGGTGCTGGCCGCCTTTGTGGTGGTCGTGCCTTTCTGGGAGCCGAGCAACACCGGCCTTGCCACGAAAGATTACAACACCGCGTTCTGGGACGGCAAAAGCACCGTCAGCTTTGTCTACCAGCAGTACGGCGCGCTGGCCCACAGTCTGCTGAACGGCCGCTTAGATTTGGAGGCCGACCCGCCCGCCGAGCTGCTGGCACTGGAGAACCCCTACGACGCCGGGGCGCGGGATGCGGCGCAGATCAACGATATCCACTGGGATCACGCCTTCTACAATGGGCGATATTACGTCTATTTTGGTATCGTACCGTGTCTGTTATTCCAACTGCCGTTTGAGGCACTGACCGGTATTCAGAACTTGGCTTATGCGCCCTGCATGGTCGTTTTGGGGCTGCTGCTTCTTGCCGCCTGCTTCGGCTTGGTGGGGCAGGCCGTGCGCCGGTGGTTCCCCGCGGACCACCAGCGCCGCGTACTTGCTGGCCGTGGCCGCCGTTGTGCTGGGCAGCCAGCTGTATTACCTGCTGGTGCGGCCCTACATTTATGAGTACGCCATCCTCTGCGGTGCGGCACTGCTGATGCTGGGGCTGTGGCTCTGGCTTTCCGCTGCCAATACCCCAGTGGAAAAGCGCGGGGCGCTTTTAGTCAGGCTTGCCTTTGGCAGCCTGTTTGTAGCGCTGGTGGCCGGGTGCCGCCCTCAAATGGAGCTGTTCGCCTTTTTGGCCGTGCCCATCTTCTGGCAGCGGTACATCGGGCAAAAGCGGCTGCGCAGCCGCGCCGGGGTAGGGGAGGCCGCCGCCTTATCCTGCCGGTGGTCGTAGTTGCCGCCGGGCTGATGTGGTACAACGCCGCGCGGTTCGGTTCTCCCTTCGACTTCGGTGCCAACTACAACCTGACCGGCAACGATATGACCCAGCGCGGCTTCAATGCCGTGCGCATCGGGCCTGCTGTGTTTACCAGCCTGTTTGAGCTGCCCAGCTGGCAGGGCGTGTTCCCCTTCCTGCGGGAGACGGACGTCCAGACGAACGCCGTCATTCGCACCATCAGCGAGAAATTCACCGGCGGTATGCTGGCCGCCACGCCCTACCTGTGGGTGCTGGCGCTGCCGCTGCTGCCCGCGTTCCGCCGCTGTCTGCACCACCGCCGCGCTGTGGCGGGCATTGTCTACGGCGGCATCGCCGCCATGGTCGTTATGACCGTTGTGGACTGCGAAATGGCCGGGGTGCTCTACCGCTATCTGATGGATTACAGCCCGGTACTGCTCGTCGGGGCGGCGCTGTGCTGGTTCTGTGCCGAGGGCGCACTCAGCCGCCGTACCGCCGTGGGGGATGCCACCGCCACTGCCGCACTGTCTGCGCTGCGCGTGGTCATGGCTGCCGCCGTGGCATACACCGCCGTTTACCGCTTCTGCACGCTGTTCGCCATGGAGCCTTGGCTGCAGGGCATGAATCCGTCCCTTTATTACACCGTCAGCCGCCTTGTTCAATTCTGGATGTAAATCCCCGGAGGAGTATTATGGATAAAATCGCCGTATTGATCCCTTGCTACAACGAATCCAAAACCGTCGAGAAGGTCGTCACGGATTTCCGCCGCGTCCTGCCTGACGCTACGGTCTATGTCTACGATAACAACTCTACCGATGGCACGGCCGAGCTGGCCGCCAAGGCCGGGGCTGTCGTCCGCCATGAGTACCAGCAGGGCAAGGGCAATGTCATGCGCCGCATGTTCCGCGAAAATAGACGCGGAGGCGTACATCCTTGTGGACGGCGATGACACCTATCCGGCTGAGGCTGCGCCCGAGATGGTTGCCGCCGTGACCGAGCGTCAGGCAGACATGGTCGTGGGTGACCGGCTGTCCAGCACCTACTACACCCAGAACAAGCGCCCGTTCCACAACTTCGGCAACGATCTGGTGCGGTTCTGCACAAACCATCTGTTCGGCGGCAAAATCAAGGACATTATGACCGGCTACCGCGCCTTCAGCTACCAGTTCGTCAAGACCTATCCGGTGCTGTCCCGCGGCTTTGAGATCGAGACCGAGATGACCATCCATGCCCTGCAGCGCAACATGCAGGTCGAGAATGTCGTTATCGACTACCGCGACCGCCCCGAAGGCTCCGAGAGCAAGCTGAACACCTACTCAGACGGCTTCAAGGTGCTGGGTACGATCGGCCGGCTGTTTAAAAACTACCGCCCGTTTATGTTCTTCGGCATTTTGGCGGCCATTCTGGCGGTATTCGGCGTTGGCTTTATGGTGCCGGTGCTGAGTGAGTATTTCCAGACCGGTCTGGTTCCGCGCTTCCCCACGCTGATCGTCTGCTGCTTTGTGCTGGTCGCAGCGCTGCTGCTCTTCATCTCCGGCATCATCCTGTCGAGCCAGCTGGCCAAGGACGCCCGGGATTTTGAATTCCAGCTGCAGACCGTGCACCACTGGCGCACCCACAAAAAGGACTGACCCATCATGCGCGGGCGTACCTTCACTCATATGCTCCGGCAGCATCCGCTCTTTGCGGTACTGCTTACGCTGCAGTCCCTTTTTGTCCTTTTACTGCTGGCTGCCCTTGCCCGCTGAAAAACTTTCACAACCGCCCGCAGAGCCGCATTGCGGCAGCTCTGCGGGCGGTTTGTGCTTGGCGGCCGCCTTGCTTTTTGGCTTGTAATGGGATATAATACCCTTATATGTGCGCACTGCACAGGAATTTGTGGGAACCAGTTTATATAAGGGAGTTAATTGTATCATGACGAAAGTTGCCGCTTCGATTTTGTCGGCCGATTTTGCCAACCTGCACAAGGACTGCACCCGCCTGCTGGAGGCCGGTGCCGATGTAATGCATTTTGATGTGATGGACGGCCATTTTGTGCCGAACATCAGCTACGGCGCGCCGGTGCTTACCTGCCTGCACGCCGCCCTGCCCGATGTCTTTTATGATGTTCACCTGATGATCAGCGACCCGGCCCGCTATGCCGCGGATTTTGCCAAGGCCGGCGCCGATCTTATCACCTTCCATCTTGAGGCCGTGCCCGACACGGTGGAGGAGGTCATCGCCGCCATCCGCGCCACCGGCTGTCAGGTCGGCATCAGCATCCGCCCCGGCACCCCCGTGGAGGCCGTCTTTCCGTATCTCGGCGTTGTGGATCTGATCCTTGTGATGAGCGTGGAGCCGGGCTTCGGCGGGCAGAAATTTCTTCCCACCACCCCGGCCCGCATCGCCGCCATCCCGTGCCCGAGCGTGCCCGTCTGGGCTGCAACACCCTGATCGAGGTGGACGGCGGCATAAACACCGTGACCGGCCCGCAGTGCATTGAGGCCGGTGTCGACTGGCTCGTAGCCGGAAATTCTCTTTTCCGCGCTGAGGACCCCGCCGCTGTGGTGCGTGTACTGCACAGCAAGTAAAGGAGCTTTTCCCCATGCCCAAACGTATGAAAGTCGAGCGCAGCCCGAATTACAGCTACTACAGCGATATTCTCTGGTGCTCGCTCCCGCTGGTCGGGATGTCATGCTATTTTTACGGTCTGCGCCCGGTGCTGCTTTTTTTGGCGGTCGCTGCTGACCGCTTACCTGTGCGACTGCGCGCTGGCACCGCTGCACGGCACGGGCTACCAGTCCCATGAGCCGTCCAGCGAGTGCTTTGCCGCGCTGATCGTGCTGATGATGCCCGCCAGCATCTCCTATCCCATCGTCATCGCCGCCGTCATTGTTGCCGTGCTGGTCAAGGAGGCCTTCGGCGGTGAGGGGCACTATCCGTTCCACCCGGCTGCCGTTGGCGTCGTGGTCGCCGGCATCTCCTGGCCTAAGAATGTCTTTTCCTACCCCGTGCCCGGCACCCAGCTGCCGCTCTTTGGGGAGGTAAACACCACTCTGGTCGAGGGCATGAACGCAACCCTGCGCGACGGCGGTCTGCCCAGCGCCAGCACGATGAACCTGCTGACCGGCAATGTTTCGGCCGCTGTGGGCACAAGCGCTGCGCTCGTCCTGATGGCATGCGGCCTCTTCCTGCTGGTGCGGGGCCGCATCAGCCCTCTGGTCGTCATCCCGTTTTTTGTGTTTGTCATCGGCCTGCCGTGGCTTTTCCCGAATCTGAACGAGCTGCCGACCTTCTCCCTCCCGTGGGAGTATATCCGCCAGCGCGTCTATCTTGAAAAATATATCGTACTGTCCGGCACCGCACTGTTCGGCGGCCTGTTCATGATCTGCGAGCCGGTCACGATGCCGGATCGCCCGATGAGCCGCATCGTCTACGGCACGATGCTCGGCATCATGACCCATGTGTTCCGCACCTTCAGTCCGTATGAGTACGCCGTCTGCTGCGCCTTGCTGATCACAGGCGCCATTCCCGAGTGGCTGGATCTCATCAGCCACCGTACCGAGCGCATCCGCTTTATGAGAGAGGAGGAGCAGCGTCTTGCCAATGCAGCAAAAATCGAGTAAGCGCCGGGGCGAGGAACGCTCCGAGACGCTGATCATCCCGCATATCACCAAGGAGATGGTGGAGACTGCCCGCCGCATGGCAGAGCAGGGGGCCACCCGCGCCGAGATCGAGCAGGCCATCGCCGCCATGCAGGCCGGGACCGCCGTGCCCCAAAAGCCGATCGTACAGCCGCAGGAGCAGCCTGCAGCGCCCCCGCGCAACACCGCTGCCCACAATGATACCGTCATCATCCCCACCAGCCGCCCGCGCTATACCCAGACCGAGCGCCGCGCCATGCTGGAGGAGGTCCAGCGCCGTCAGGCCGAGCGGGAGGCTGCCCGCCAGGCCGAGGCCCGCGCCGAGGAGGAGCATTTCCGCACCTACCGCGACAGGGAATACGGCAAGCCCGGCTTTACCCCGGCAGCGCCTGCCCCCGCAGCACCGGCACAGCAGCCCGCTGCCGAGGATGCCCGCACCCTGCAGATGCCCGCCGTGCAGCCCGCGGCCCCCGCGCCGCAGGCAGCCCCGCAGCCAAAGCCTACAGCGCCGCAGCCTGTCCAGACTGCCCCGCAGCCCGCTGCCGCCCCTGCGCCAAAGCACAAACGGACCGCTCCGGCCAACAGCTACAAGGAGGCCGAGGCCGCGCTGAACGAGCGCATCCGCGCCGACCACATCCTGCTCTCCAACCCGGTTATCGTGCGCGGGCTGGGCCTGGCCCCGGTCATCGGTGCCGCACTGGACGGCCAACGGGCGCTGATGCTCTGCATCGCCGCGCTGATCCTTGTCACCTTTACCCGCATGCTGGCTGTGGCAGTCTGCCACCTGACCGGCAACCGTTTCCGCCCGGTCATCTACTGCTATACCGCAGCGCTGCTCTACATTCCCACCTATGTGCTGCTCTACGCGCTGTTCGGCGCAGATCTCACGCTGCTGGGCATCTATCTGCCGATCCTTGTTGTGGAGCCTGCCATCGTCAAGCGTATGGAATTTTCCGAGCTTGAGCCGGTGAAGGAAGCGCTGCGCCACGGCTTCAACAATGCGCTCGGCATGTGTGTCGTGCTGCTGCTGGTCGGCTGCCTGCGTGAGCTGCTGGCCACCGGTTCCGTGTTCGGCCATGTGGTCATGCACAATGCGCTGCTGCCGCTGGCCGCACTGCCCGCGGGCGGCTTTGTCATTCTGGGCGTTATGGCCGCCTGCTGGTGCGCCGCCGCCAACTTGTATACCGATTACAAGCACGAGGAGGTGCGCCGCCTGTATGCAGACCGTAAACATTGAGCTGCAGCCGATCCTGAGCGGCGTGCTGCAATTTGTCAGCTACATGGTGCTGGCTGTCTTTGCGGAGAATGTCGTTTTGGCCCGCGCGCTGGGCGTCAGCCGCCTGATAAAGCTGGTGCCGGATCACCGCACTCAGGTCTGGGATTTCTGCCTGCCGCTGCTGCTCGTCATGACCCTGTCCGCACTGCCGGGCTGGGCCGCACACAACCTGTTTTTCCCATGGCTGCGCGACTATCTGCCGGACTGGCTGCCGATCTCGGCCCTGCGCCCCGTTGTCTACCTGACCTGCGGCGTGGCGGCCATGGCTGTCACATGGCTGCTGCTGGGGCTGCTGCCCCGCCGCCTGCGCCACAGCTGCCGCAGCCAGCTCAGTCTGGCCACCTGCAGCACCGCAGTGCTGGGCACCATGCTCGTCTGTGCCAACCAGAACTATACGATCCTGCAGTGCATCGCCTTTTCCCTTGGCAGCGGGCTGGGCTATGTCTTTGCTGTCTACATCGTCCGGGAGGGCCGCCGCCGTCTGCGCAGTAAGGCCGTTCCCTCGATCTTTCAGGGCCTGCCCAGCTCAATGATCTACATCGGTGTGCTGAGTCTGGCTATCTACGCTCTGGTGGGCCATACCGTCGTATTGTAATTTTGCTTTTGTGAGGGGGTCGTTATCATGTCCGAAGCCTGCTTTACCGCAGCCGATATTTTACTGCCTGCCGCCGGTGTTCCGCTGGACCCGTGGGCCTGCATCGCTGTTGATCAGTTCACCTCCCAGCCGGAGTACTGGCAGCGCGCCGAGCAGCGCGCCGAAAACAAGCCCAGCACCCTGCACATCGTCCTGCCGGAGGCCTATCTCGGCACCCCGCAGGAGGACGCGCGCCTGCAGAGCATCCGCCGCACGATGGAGGACTACCGCCACACCGTTCTGACAAGAAAAGTACATGGCTATGTTTATGTAGAGCGCACCCAGATGGACGGCACCATCCGTCAGGGCCTTGTGGGCGCCGTGGATCTGGAGGCCTACGACTACACCAGCGGTGCCAAGCCCGCCATCCGTCCCAGCGAAAGCACCGTTGTGGAGCGCATCCCCCCGCGCCTGAAGGTGCGCCGGGGTGCCACGCTGGAGACCCCCCATGTCATGATGCTGGCCGATGACGCCGGCTGCACCCTGATCGAGCCGATCGGTCAGATCAAGGACACGCTGCCCCCGCTCTATGACGGGGAGCTGATGCTGGGCGGTGGCCGCCTGCGCGGCTGGGCCGTGGAGGACCCGGCGCTGGTCGCACAGGTCGATGCCGCGCTGGCTGCACTGGCCGACCCCGCCGCCTTTGCCCGCCGCTGGCCCGCCGCCAAAGGGCAGGAGCCGATGGTGCTGGCCGTTGGCGACGGCAACCACAGCCTTGCCACCGCAAAAGCCTATTGGGAGGAGCTGAAGCCCACCCTGATCGAGGAGCAGCGCCAGACCCATCCGGCCCGCTGGTGCTTGGCCGAGGTCTGCAATGTCCACAGCCCCGCCATTGAGATCGAGCCGATCCATCGCGTGGTGTTCGGCGTGTCCGCCAAGGAGCTGTACGCCGCGCTGGATGCGTGGGACCGCCGGCAGGGAAGCAGCACCACCGCCTCCGACCAGCGGCTGCGTCTGGCTGACGCCTGCGGTGAGTCCGCCGTGGCGCTGGCCAACCCGCCCGCACCGCTGACTGTCGGCAGTGTTGAAGCCTTTCTGGCTGATTATCTGCCCCGCCACCCCGGTGTAACGGTCGATTATATCCACGGCGAGAGCGTTGCGATGGCATTGGCTGCCGACCCCGCCAAGCCCGCCACCGCCATACTGCTGCCCGATTTTGCCAAGGCCGACCTGTTCAAGGGTGTTGTGCTGGGCGGCGTACTGCCCCGCAAGACCTTCAGCATGGGCCATGCCGAGGAAAAACGATACTACAACGAATGCCGTGTCATCGGCTTATAAGGATCAGGTGAATTATGGAAAAGCCCGCCCAGACCCCGAACGGTGCCCCGCACCGTCGCCGCCGCCGTCGCCCTGCCGGGAACGGCAGTGCCCCGCAGGCCCAGCAGCCCCAGCGTGAGGGCAAGGCACCCGCTGCCCGCAAGCCTGCGCCGCAGAGCACCGCCCCGAAACGCCCCCCAAAGAGGGGAGCCGCAGCGGTGCCCGCCCCCGCCGCGGACAGTCCGCCCGCCCGGCGGCCCCGCACAGCACCCGGCCGCGCCGCAGCAGAGTGCGCGTCCGGCTGCACCCCAGCAGCCCCGGCGCAGCAGCCGCCCGGCACCGCAGACCCCCAGCCGCCCGCTGCCGGACCAGCCCAAGGCACCCCGCCAGCCCCGCAGCGCCCGCCCGCCGAAGCGTATGCAGGAGGACGAGCCCGGGCTGGAGCTGATCACCCGCCGCCCGCCGAAGCAGAAGTTTGCGAACTTTGAGGACTATCTGGCAGCCCACGGCGGCATGACCGTGCCCCTGCCCCCTGAAAAAACCGAGACACCGGAGACGGCCGCACCCGCCGCCCCGGCAGCGGAATGACCCCCGCCACAGCGGCAGCGCTGCGCTGCCCTGTCTGCGGCGGACCGCTGCTGCTGAATGCGCGCACGCTGCGCTGCCCCAAAGCGCACAGCTTTGACCTCGCAAGGGAGGGCTACGCTTATCTGCTGCCGATGCAGAAAAAGCACACCGCTGACCCCGGTGACGGCAAGGCGATGGTCCGCGCCCGCCGCGCGTTCCTCTCCGCCGGGCACTATGCGCCGCTTATGCAGGCGCTGGCCACCCTCTGTGCCGAGCTGCCCCACGGCCATATCGTGGACGCCGGCTGCGGCGAGGGCAGCTACGACAAATACCTTTATGATGCCCTTGGCGGTCCGCAGCTCGCAGCGTTCGACCTCTCCAAGGAGGCCGTGCGGCTGGCCTCCCGGCTGGTGCCCGAGGCCGCCTTCTGTGTCGGCGGCAGCTTTTGCGCCCCCGTGCGGGACGGCTGGGCTGATTTGCTGCTGAACATCTTCTCACCGATGGCGGAGGCCGAGTTTGCCCGTATGCTGCGCCCGGGCGGGCATCTGATCTATGCGGTGCCCACCGCGCGGCATCTCTTCGGGCTGAAGGAGATTCTCTACGACCACCCCTATGAGAACGAGGTACGGCAGACCGAATATGACGGTTTTTCGTTTATTCGGGCGGTTTTCGTCTGAGGCCGTCCTCACCCTGCAGGGGCAGAGCGTGCAGGATCTGTTTGCGATGACGCCCTATTACTGGAACACCCCCGCAGACGGAGCCGCCCGCCTTGCCGCCTGTGAAAGCCTGACCACCGAAATCGGGTTCCGCTTTCTGGTATATAAAAAAGGAGTAAGGAGACCCCCGTGTTCGATGTCCGCCGCTCTCCCTGCTGCGTGGGCATCCCGCCCGAGCGGTGGCAGTAAACGATAACGCGCTTATGTAGGGGCGAGCATTGCTCGCCCCTGCTCAGTTTTCCTCCGGCGGCACGATTGCCGGGCCGTATGGCTCCTGCGCCGGGGGAACGATGACCTCCTGCGTGGTGTGCTGTGGGTTCTCCTCGCTGTAATGCTCATCGGGGATCTCGCTCAAATCGGTCCAGAGCGCCTCGCGCTCCTCCTCGGCACCGTGGGGACCAAACACATCAAACATACCAAGCACTCCTTTTTTTTCGTGTATAAGCGCAGCCCTTCCGGGCTACACTCTGGGCATAGTCTTTGCAAGGGGTGTGTGGGTTATGCGTTCTAAACGGGGGATCT
>ENA-OUNH01000039-OUNH01000039.1-human-gut-metagenome-genome-assembly--contig:-NODE-39-length-50942-cov-4.382584_pt1 | contig 50942 bp, 38 predicted proteins | sample MGYA00242806_ERZ504814 | MGnify/ENA primary metagenome ERZ504814 (study PRJEB26092, sample SAMD00036389) | human gut metagenome | host: Homo sapiens | study: EMG produced TPA metagenomics assembly of...
GCTGCGGCACGGCATCTGCGTTGCCAAAATGCTCGATAAGACATCCAGTATTATCTGCGCTTTTGGCTTAGCAGCTGCCGCACCTCGCTCGCCGTATCGGCACTTAGAATTATGCGGTATTGCCTTAGACAGCCTTAATTTCGAATGGGGTCCTATGTGCTTTGCTTCTGAAATTATGCTTTACCAGAAAGAAAACAACCAAGGCTATTTTTCAGTTGGCGTACCGCAGGGGTGTCCGGGGTCAGATCAAAGCCGCAATACAGCAGCGTAGCCTTGCCTTTATGCACTACGGCCAGCGGTGTGGTGGGGGTGTTGTCGTAAAAATTCGGGACATTTTCAAGAATGGGCTGGACAGCCTTGTCGTTTTTGGGGATACAAAACGCAACCGCATTCTCCAGAAGCCCCTTCCACTGGTAATCGGCATAGGCTTTGGTGGGAAATCCCTGCAGTGCAGGGTGTGCGGCGTTGATCATCACGCCGCAGGACGCCTTGCTGGGGAAAAATACCGGCGACCAGAACACCGGAATAAAGTTGCAGGGGATCTGTTCGGGAAACAACTCACGCGGCACAAGGGCGCGGCCTCCAATCCGGCAAATTTCATCCAGTTCTGCCGGAGAGTGAACCATAGGTAATTCAGAGGCAGGAGCATCAGCAAACACAAAGATGCGCCAGCTGTTGCTGTAGGTGCCTACCGCCACTGTTACATCGAGCTGCGCCGAATGGTCAAGACTGGAGAGTGGGATGTGCAGCATCGGCTTGCGTGTCTTTATATGGCAAAACACCTCGTCACCCTCGCGGATGGTGACATCATAGCAGAGATCCTGCGTGGGTTCGGGACCGAAATCATAGAGCGACAGCGCGGCATCAAGAAACTCCGTTGTGGTAAAGATTCGTTTCGCCTTGAACAGCGGCACCACAGGCCCCGCAAAACGCCGAAATTCGTCGGCTGTCAAAATTCCTTTGCTGCGACCAAACACATCCAAAAGTCCTACGGTCGCTGTTTTTTGCCCGGTGTAGTCGGTCAGGGAGAGCAGCTCGAATCCGCCGAAATCCCGAGTGCGCAGGGCTGCCTCAATATCCTCTTTATACAGCTTGGCGGCCAGATTCCCGGAGGCATTGATGTAATCCTGCCGCCTTTCATAGACACCGCTTTGCTGTGCCAGCTTGCGCACTGCCTCAAAATTGATGGGCCGCATGGCGCCGGAATAGTCCGCAATGCAATCCGTGTCGGGGTAGACGCAGTACTGGCCGACCTCAAAAGAAATAACAGGGACGGGTGTGTCGGCTACGGCATCGGCGTAGTCCAGTGCAGTATTTTCCGCAGCGCGATCCTGACAGTGCTGGATACGCACCGGGTGACCGGCAGCCCGGAACGCGCAGAGATAATCCTCACAGGGGAGAAGCGGGTGGTCAAAATTGGAGGTGAGGGTGTACAGCCGGCGCGGGTCAATGGCTTTGACGGCGGTTGTGATCTCCTCCAGCAGGGAGAAATCGCCCAAGTTTTCATTGCCGTTGGAGAAAAACAAAAAGGATGGGTGGTTGCCGTAGGCGCGGGAAATGTTCAGAGCTTCCTGCAGGAAATAGCTGCGGTGAGCAGGGTCGTCACCGACCTCCGGCACATGTACATCGCGGTTGAGCCAAAGTGGCATCTCAACGCTGAGGTAGAGCCCTAACTCATCGGCGGCAGCAAAGGCGGCCTCCGGCGGGCACCACGCATGGAACCGGACATGGTTTAACCCGTATTCCCTGGCTATGCCCAGCCGCTGCAGCCATGCGTCCTTGTCCATGGCAGGGTAGCCGGTCAACGGAAACTGCGCACAGTCGATGGTGCCGCGCAAAGAAATCTGCCGCCCGTCCAGATAAAATTTCTTATCCTGTACAGCAATGCACCGCATACCGAATTTTGTTTCGGTACAGTCAACATCATCACCGCAGCGGAACTCTGTAGCAAGTGTATACAGTGTGGGAGTAAACTCGTTCCAATGGTGTGCGCTGGGCAGAGGCAGGGTGAAATAGTTTACCTGCTTGGAGGTGAACAGCCTTACAGAATTTTGCTGCTCGGCCACGATACCTCCATCGGCGTCCGCAATTTGAAAACGCAGTGTGCCGCTGTCCTGCCGCTCCGGTGAATGGACATTGCAGGCCGTTACAACGCGAACGCGCACACTGTCGGCGGCAGGATACACCTGCACATCCGCCACATGGCATGGGGGGCAGATTTGCAGCTCGATACGCCCCACCGCACCGATCCAGTAGTCCTGCGTGTCGGGGCTGTAACCGCTGGCCATATCGCCTAAGCTGAGCAGGTCACGGTTGTCGAGGCGCAGGGTCAGAGTATGTCGGCCGGGGGTGAGTTTTCCTGTCAGGTCGTAGATGTGCGGGGCAGATAACTCCACAATCTGCCGCCCGATTTCCAAATCATCGACCCACAGGCGGCTGGCCATATTGACGCGCTCCAGAAACAGTGTGACGGCCTGCCCGGCAAAGTCAGCAGGGATATTCACTTCGCGCTGCAGCCAAAGCGGGGCAAGGTATGCGTACCGCTGGCGGGGTGCGCGCAGGGTGTCGGGGTCGGTTTCGCCGGTATAGTGCAGCGGCGTGCCGATGCCGTTTTCGCAGGCAGAGCCGGGCAGCACAAAGGGGCTGCCCTCCCAGCGCCCGTCAGGGGCAGTAAAGCAGGCAGCTTCATCGGTGCGGCAGCGCCATGTTCCGCACAGATCCAGTATTTTCATACAGCACCTCAAAATTCACAGTAGATGTCATCCTTCCATTCCGAAAGGAAAAGATAGCAATCCCGGCCGTACAGCAGCCTTGCCGGTATGCGCCACGGCACACCGCAGTAGTATTCATCGGCAACCAACACACCATCGGCATAGATTTGCGCGGTATCGCAGACATCGGGAATCTCGACAAAGCCTTCGGGTGTGGTGACCGTAAGGCGTTTACAGGTGATATTGCGGGATGTGCCAAGTTGCAGCTCCTGCCGATACGGCGGCAAAAACGGCAGCGTGTCCAGCGGTTCCGCCTGCAGAACGGCGGGGGAGAAGGGCTTTTGTACGCTGTGCTGCACAAATCGCGTCCCGTTCCAGACGGAGTATGCAAAATTGCCCGGCTGTACGGCGTGTATCTGGTTATCGGCAGTGTAGACATCACAGCCATCCCCCAGCACGACCTGACCGTTCAGCTTGCGCAGATACAGTGCTTGCGCGAACGGTAGTGTTACTACGCACAAATCACCAAACCGATGGGTGTCCGGCAGAGCAGCGGGACGGTAGGCTGTAGAGCCAAAGCAGTAGCAGGGTTCTATGCCGTCAAGCGCAGCAAAAAGATGGTGTTTCCGTCCCGGCAGATCGGCTGCGCGGTGGCATAGGTAAGGGTTTCGCCGCACAACTCCAGCCCAAACGGCAGGATAAAGGATGCCCCGCCCGGCACGGTCAACGGCGGAAAGCAGACTGCTCCGGTGTCGAATCGGACATCCTCCACACGCTGCATACAGCGCAGCCGCTGGTACTGGTTTACAAAGACGAAACCGCGTGTGCCGTCACTGCGCATGGCATAGCGCAGCGCGGCAGTGTTGTCGGGTGTTGGCTTTTCGGGGGACGGCACATAGGGCAGTGGTGCCAGCAGACTGCCGAAATCCCTGACAAAGAGGTGCAGCAGGTTCAGCAGGCGGTAGGTATCCCCGGTCTCGCCGTAGGGGGAGATGGCGGTGTGCTCAAAATAAGAGAGGATAGGGCAGTCGTTGGGATAGCCGGAGGCACGGCTCTCGTTCAGGGTCGAATGCCGCCGATTTTGTGATGCCGCCGTGGTACATATAGTAGCCTACAAGGTTGTTGCCGCTGCCCAGCTTTACCAGTGAAAGCGCATAGGCGTCCTGAGGGGAAACGATGACGCGGCGGTGGTGAGTCGGCTGCAAACCGCAGCCGAGCTCACAGGTGGCAAAGGGGTAGCGGTTATAGGGCAAAAGCCAGCCATCCTGTGGGGCTGCAGCGATCTGATCCATGCCGATAGCGGCATCATTGCGGGCAGCGTCAAACACAAAATGCGGGGAGGGCGGCAGCGCCTGTGTGGTTTCTGCCCAAGGCGCGTCCACATAGGCACCGAACACCGGCAGCACATCGTCTACCGGGATCTTGGCGCCGTAGCGGCTGTTCCACCCAGTCACGGTATAAAGCGGGACGGTAAAACCGATCCTCTGCGCAAGCTGCTTCAGATCCAGCAGGTGCTGCGCGTCATCCGTCAATTCATTTTCCAGCTGCACGGCCACGATCGGTCCGCCGTCCGGGAAGAAAAGCCCCTCGACCTCGCGGTAGATGCAGCGGTACCAATGGCGTACCAGTGCCATATATTCAGGGTTGGACTGCCGCAGCGGAAAAGGCTTTTGCAGCAGCCAATCAGGGAAGCCACCGTTGCGGCATTCGCCGTGTGCCCACGGGCCCAGCCGCAAAACGACCTCCAGCCCGGCGCGCTTTGCGTCCAACACAAAGGCGCGGATGTCGCGGTCGCCGGAAAAATCCAGCTTTCCTTCCTCCTCCTCATGGTAGATCCAGAACAGGTAAGTGGCGACCAAATCAACGCCGCCGGCCTTCATCTTGCAAAGCTCGCGGTACCAGTTTTCCCGGTTGTCGCGCACAAAATGGTATTCCCCCATGACCGGCAGCCAAGGGCGGGCGTTGCGCTCAAGATAGCGGCTCGTCACGGTAATTTGCTCTCCCTTGGGGTTGCTGCCGCCAAGATGCAGGTGCCTGCGCAGCAGGGGTGCGGGGGCGGACGGTGCAAATGTGTAGTTCATAAGATACCCTTCACAATACGGTTCAGTTCACTCTGGCAGCCGTTTTCGGCAAGGCCGCACAGAGCAGCCTGCCGGGCGCGTTCGTTATCACCAAGACCCAGTGCGCCCAGGGCTTCCATCAGGCAGCAGTGGACGCGGTTGTTCTTGTTGAGGTCACCCTCGAAAATCAGGAAATCAGGCAGCGATACTGCAAAATATTCGATCTCCATCACATCATCACGGTGCGCTTCGGCATAGTCGATAAAGGCGGCAAAGCGTTTTTTGGCCTCATCGGTTTCACCAAGGGCTGCCAGCGCCTTGGCCGCATAGTACATCATCTGCGGCGGCTGGTCGTTATAGTACATGGCACCGGTCAGATCAAAATTGCCGCGCGCTGCCAGGCGGAAGGCTTCCTCCGCGCGGGTAGTGTCTCCGCGTTTGGCATACAGTTCACCAATCATCTCATACAGATCATTATCCAGATTGCCGATCAGCTTGCCCTCGCCGAGATTGTGCGGGTAGGTGAGCGCCTGCTGCAGCAGCGCAAGGGCCGTGTCATCATCTGCAGCGCGGGCAAGGCCCATCAGTGCCAAACGATACTGTGCGGGGATTTTGCCCTCGCCGCCCTCCCACGGGTGGAAGGTATGCCCCATAATGCAATCGTAGGCTTTTTGGTACTGTCCGTCAAGGTTCAGCAGGGTAATGTACTCGGTGTACAGGTCATCGCGCTGCGGCAAAAGGGCGGCGTTTTCCTGCATACGCGCAAGGCGCTCGGCATACGGGGCGTTGGTTGTCTTGTCCAGCTGATCCAGCTCGAAAAAGACGCGGGCGTCGGTTTTGTCCATGGCAAAGGCTGTCTGCATGGCTTTGCGGGCGCGAGGTGCATCGTGCAGCTTATTGTAGTAGATCAGAGCCAGATTGCGCCATACGGTGGGCAGGGCGATATTTTCCGCACAGCGTTCCCACAGAGCTTGTGCCTCCTGCCAGCGGGAGCGATCCAGCAGCAAACAGCCAAGATAATAGGCCGCATACTGTCCGCCGTGGGAAACCGCATACTCCAGTGCGGTGATATCTTCCAGACGGTTGGGGAAACAGTACAGGCTCGGTGCGCTTTCGGCCAGCGTCAGTTCCTGTTCGTCGCCGGTAAAGAGATACAGGTAATAGTGCTGCAGCGGCTCGCCGGGCTTGGGTGCCGTCTGCAGAATATGCACAGCATCCTCATACAAGCCGGCGGCGCTATAAGTGAGCGCCAGTTCGATGTAATTGTGGGCATCGCCGCGCAGCAGGCGGGTCAGCTCCGATTCTTTTTCGGCTCCCAGCAGGGTCATCTCATAGCAGCAGCCGTGATCCAGCGGGTCGATTTTCTGCGTTTCGCGGGCAAACTGCAGGGCCTGCTCGGTTTGCCCGCGCAAGCGCAGCAGTGCGGTTTTTAGGGTGCGGGCCTTCAGGTTATGCAGCCCGAACACGAGCGAGCGCTCCGCAAAGGAAAGCGCCTCGCTATACTCGCCGCGCAGAGAACTCAGGCAGGCAAGCTGATAAAACGCGCGCCCCTGCATACTGCCGTCCCATGTAGCCTTATAGAACGCATCAAATGCGGCCTCCTGCTTACCTTGACGCAGCAGTGCAAGACCAAGGTTATAGTACGGTTCGCAGTCGTAGGGGTTGGGATTTTTCCATGTGGCAGTCTTGATGGCGGCGCGGAAATACCCCTCGCTCTCGGCAAAGAGCCCCTTGTTGTACAGGTACTTGCCGTAGCCGTTATTCAGGCGCAGGTCGGTGGCATCGCGGCGCAGTCCTTCGCGGTAATAGTCGCCCGCATCGCGGGTGGCGTGGCGGTACTGCTCCAGATGGGTGGCGGCGAGGAATAGCCGTTCGGTGGTTTCCAGCTTTTCCGGCGCGGGAATTTCCTCGGCAGGGGCGGGTACCGGCTCCTGCTCATAGCACGGGGTGTAGTCCAGTAGCGTCTTGCCGCTGCGTAAGACCCGCACGGTGTAGTGCTTCGTGTCGGGTACGGCTGCCGTTACGGTACACGCCTGTGCCGTGTCCAGCGTAATATTCTGCGTGAAAACGACCGTATCACCGCACAAAATCTGCAGCTCCGCATCGGCAAGCGGCGCGGGGGCGTACAGCGTGACGCACAGCTCGCCCTCGCCCTCCTGCACGCCGAAGGCAACCTGTGTGCCGGCGTTTTTCAGCGCACCGGCCTGCTTGTAGGGCATAAAATACTGCGTGAAGGATTTTTCCTCATACGGCTTGAGGAAAGTGAAATCCGGCTGGTTATCGGTAAACATACCGGTCATCAGCTCGATGTAGGGGCCGTTTTCATCGGTCAGATTGCGATCCCACGCCTTGCCGAAGTCACCGCAGCCCCATGTCCACTGCTTTTTTCCGGGGGATACATGGTGATCCGCGATATGCAAAAGCCCTGCCTTACGGTCGTAGTCGTAATTGCCGATAAAATTATAGTCCGAGTGATATGCCATATAGGAGGTCGGCACAGGGATATTTTTGTAGCGGGAAATATCGGTGCCGGGGGCGTAGTCATACTTGTAGTATACACCGTCCGCAATCGGGAATTTGGAAACAGCGCGCTTGCCGTGGTCCATCACAGCGTGTACATCGGGCGGGAAAATCGACTGCGTGGCATCGTTGACCGGAACAGCAGGGTTCGCCCACCACAAAAAGGTCTGCGGACGGTCCGTAGGATTATACACCTGCCCGTGGATTTCCAGATACGCGCGGTCAGGGTAGAGCGTGAAGCCCGCCATACCCTTGGTGTGGAACATCTTTTCGGTCTCACCGACCCAGACCGTCACAGAACCGTCCGCACCGCTTTCGATTTTCCAATCAGTGGGGTCATAGGTTGAGGGACGGTGGTGCTGCGGCCAGTTGAACTCAATGCCGCCGGAGATCCACGGTCCTGCCAGCCCTACCAGTGCGGGCTTGATGACCTCGTTGTAATAAACTGCGTCATAACCGTTGGTTTTGTCATACATACGCTGGATGCGCCCGCCCAGCTCAGGCAGGATCATCACAAGCAGATAGTCGTTTTCCAGATAGATGGCATCATATTCCCGATCAATTTTGGTATCGGAAACGCCCTCGCAGACAGGGTGCGGATAGACTCGCCCGCTGGAGCCCTGATAGACGCGCTTTTCCAAAAACATAGGGTTCTTGTCATAGGCAGAGATCGGGTAGGTGGGAATCGTGACTTTTTCCTGACGCACAAGCACCTTTTTCATAGTGAACCTCCGGATGTGGATTTTTTCTGCTTGCCTTTATTATACTTTGCAATTCTGGTGATTGCATCCCGGAAAGTTGTCTGATAATACAAAATTATTGCTTTTTCTGCGCAGTGTGCTTTACTAAAGGCAATACCGAACAGGGGTGGTGCATCGAAGGCGCGCACTGCAGAGAATGCAGCATCGCTTTAGCTGGTGTGAATTGCGCAGCCGCTGAAGAAAGGAAGGCAAAATACCATGCCAAAGCAGGAAGAAAATTTTGCGCCGGAATCCGTCTGGCATACGCTGACCCCCAATGCAGCAGCGCTGTCGATGCCGTTCTGCATCACAGAGGCGGGGCATTTCTATGCGATGGAAAGCTACTTAGTGGAACGCCGGCGGCACGAAAGTCATCTGTTGCTGTACACAGTAAGCGGCAGCGGCCGCCTCGTCACACAGGACGCGGAGCTTACCCTGACGCCGGGAAGCTGTGCGGTCATTGATTGCCGCAGTTACCATAAATATAATACACAGCTCGCGCCGTGGAATTTCTACTGGGTACATTTTCAGGGTGTGGCGGCCAGTGCCATACTGTCGGTACTGTACCCGGCCAGGATAACGGCCATTGCGGTGCAGGATACACAAGGCTTTACACAGCTGCTTGAGGGAATCCTTGCACAGGAAAGCAGCGGGACTGTGGCAGACAGCATGGAGCTTTCTGCGCAGATCCATGGGCTGTTCAACCTGCTGGCGGCCTCCGCTGTTTATGCCGATACAAACGATGGCGCGCACAATGCCACCGTGGCTGCGGCGGTGGAGTACATCCGTGCGCACTATGCGGAGCCGATTACCGTCGATGATATGCTGCGCGCACTGCCTTTGTCCAAATATTATTTTATCCGCACCTTCCGGCGTGTCATGGGTACGACACCGTACAGCTATCTGACGGTTTACCGCATCAACCATGCAAAAGTATTGCTGCGCTCCACCCGGCAAAGCATAGAGCAAATCGCCGAGGACTGCGGCTTTCGGGATGCCAGCAACTTTATCGCTCATTTCAAAAAGTGCATAGGGCAAACACCGGCCGCTTACCGCCGCGATTTTGGGCAGATGTCGTAAGAGCGGCGGGCTTATGGCAAGAGCAGGGCGAAAAAAATGTCCAGCCGCGCGAAAACGGTTGGACATCTCTTCGATTGTCGAAAAAGGCAGAGCTGCTGCAATCACCGTTGCTGCCGGAGATAACTGCGGATTTATCTTTCTGCTTTGACCTTAGCACTATCGCACTTTGCGTTTCCTTCTGCATCCAGCGTAATATGCACAAAATGCTCCGGCTTGTTGTAATCTTTTGTCTCGCCGTCATCGGTATAGTACTCATAAGAGGCACCATGGGGGGCGTAGGCAAGCAGACGCAGGTCTGCAAAATCCACATCAGCCACATTCCGGATGCTCTTTCCGCCCTTGGCGATGGGAAGAATGTGCCCCTTGCGCACAAAGAACACCACTTCCTCCAACTCCACCGGAATGTAGTGGTGGCCTGCGGGCAGTACGCCGGTTTCGATGCGGTTGCCTTCGCTGCACTTTACCCGTACCTGCAGCATCTCCTCCGGTAGGTAGACATAGCGGCCGCGGGCGTTTTGCTCATATACCGGCGCAATCAGCAGGCTTTCGCCAATCATCACCTCATCCTCCACCCGGCGGGCAAAGTCATCGTCAGGGAAAGCAAAAGCCAGCGGCATACAGTACATGCCATCGTGCAGAGCGGCTTTCATGTACTCGCTGTAAATATAAGGCAGCAGCAGGTAGCGCAGTTGTAAAATGCCGGCAAAGGCGGCCTTGTTCTTAAACCGATAGGGCTCCTGTCTGCGGGTGCCGTTGGCAGAGTGGTTGCGCAGCAGGGGAGAGAAGATGCCCAGACCGTACCAGCGCAGCACCAGATCTTCGGTGGTGTTGCTGCCGAAGCCACCGATGTCGGGACCCTCGTACAGGAAACCGCACATATTCAGGGAGGGCATCATGTGCAGGGCAAGCAGAATGTGGCTCCACCAGGACTGGTTGTCGCCGGTCCAGATGCCGCCATACCGGTGCATACCGATGCAGGCAGAACGGGAGTACATCAGGATGCGCTTGTCCGGCTCAAGCCGCTCAAAAGCCTCGCCGGCAGCGCGGGTCATGTTATAGCCAAAAACATTGTGTACCTTGTCGTGCCGCATACGGCCCTGTCTGGTGTTGTGGTAGAACAGCTTATAGTCATTTTCGTTGTTGGAAAGCCCTGCCACCATGCCGGTAAAGGCAAAAAAGCTGGAAATGTCAAGGTTTTGCCTGCTGTACTCCTCAATTTTGGCAAAAGTTTTATTCAATGTTTCCTCAGAGTAGAAGATGGCAGGCTCGTTCATGTCATTCCAGAAGCCCTCGATCCCCTGATCCAGCAGGAACTTGTATTTTTCACCAAACCAGGCACGGGCATCCGGGTTGAGCATATCGGGGAAGTGTACCCGCCCCGGCCACACACCGGCTACAAAGGGGGTGCCGTCCTGATTCGTGCAGAAGTAGCCGTTTTTCAGACCTTCCTCGTACACATCATACCCGTCCTCGATCTTGACGCCCGCATCAATGATGGGCACAAGGCGGATGCCCTGAGCTTTCATCTCGGCGGTAAAGTCTGCAAAATGCGGGAAACGTTCCTCGTCCACCGTAAAGTCCTTGTAGCGCTCCATGTAATCAATGTCCAGCACCACGGCATCCAGCGGCATATTGCTGGAGCGGTAATTGGCCACGACCTCTCGAACCTCGTCCTCGTTCATGTAACTCCAGCGGCTTTGGGTGTTGCCGAAGGCCCATTTAGGCGGAATGTAGCTGCGCCCCACCAGCTGGCGGAACTGGTGCACAATGTCGGTCAGGCTTTCGCCCTCAATGATGTAGAGATCGTAATTTTCTTCAGCCACTGTGACCCGCAGGGTGTCAAGGTCGGTGTAGCCACAGTCAAAAGTGACCTTACCGGGGTAGTCGATAAAAAAGCCGAAGGTGTCTTTGCCGGACACGATCATAAAATTATAAGCACCGTACAGCGAGGATTTACTCTCGGTATGGTTGGGGTCATCGGAGCATTTGCTTTCGTACACCCAACCGCGCTTGTTAATGCCGCGAATATTCTCGCCCAGACCATACAGGATGTCCTGCGGATCCATGACATAGGAAAAACCATCCGGCTCCTTGGTTAGATGCGGAATCGTTTCCATCACGGGTAAGAAAGTACCCACTACGCTCTCGGTATCAAACGGGTGACCGTATTGCTTTTTGTAGATCAAGGCAGTTTACCTCCTGTGTGATTTTTGGGGATTGATTTGGTATGGTTTATGATAACAGGGGAAACGGCGTGTGCGTTTCCCATTCATAGGGTAACTCTCTTTTTCGCGCACAGAATGTTGAAAGGGAGCCTTACGCCATGAGTATACCATGACGCCGGGCTCCCTGCAACATCAAGCAGTCAAATTTTGCGCAGCTTGCGCCGCGCAGCTTGTACAGTGGCAATGCCGTTTTTACCAACGGGGCTGTTGCGGACGAGGAGAGAAGGGTGTATATTTATTGTGCAGCCTGTTTTACTCGGCTGTACGCTGGGATTGGCACTGCCCGGAGATTTCGGTGAGGTCCCGGCGAAGATTTGGTACTTGCAAAAAGTGGGAAAGTAATCCATAATAAGAATACACAGCGACTGCCGTATAGTGGCCGCCCTGTAATGTGTCATGTAAAGGAGAAAAGCATGAGCAACGCGAAGGAACTGTATGACCGCTGGCTGGCCCAGCCGGATTTGGACGATGCCATTAAGGCGGAGCTTGTCAGCGTGGCCGGGAATGACGAGGCCATCACGGATCGTTTTTATCGTGATCTGGAATTCGGTACCGGTGGTCTGCGCGGTGTCATTGGTGCGGGCACCAACCGCATGAATCTCTATACCATCCGCAAGGCAACGCAGGGTCTGGCGGATTACCTCAACGCAACTGACCTGCCGAAGAAGGTTGCCATCGCCCACGACAGCCGCCATAACGGTGAGCTGTTTGCCCGCGAGACGGCCCGTGTGCTGGCCGCCAACGGCATCACAGCCTATATGTACCCCCGCCTGGAGCCGACCCCGGCGCTTTCGTGGGCGGTGCGGTATCTCGGCTGCGGCGCGGGGGTCTGCGTGACGGCCAGCCATAACCCTGCCAAGTACAACGGCTACAAGGTCTACGGCGCGGACGGCTGCCAGATCACGCTGGAGGCTGCCGAAAAAATCCTTGCAGCGATTGAGAGGATCGACTGCTTTGACGGCGTCAAGCTGGCCGATTATGACAAGGCGCTGGCTGATGGCAGCATCGTCATGATTGATGACAAGTGTCTGGACGACTTTGTTCAGGCTGTCTATGACCAGCGTGTTGGTGACGGCGCAGGCATTGACGCGCTCAAGCTCGTCTACACCCCGCTGAACGGCACCGGCCTTGAGTGTGTCAACAAGCTGCTCCAAAAGCTCGGCGTTACCCATGTGACCGTTGTGCCCGAGCAGGAAAAGCCCGATGGTGACTTCCCGACCTGCCCTTACCCGAATCCCGAGATCCGCGAGGCTATGCAGAAGGGCTTGGAGCTGTGCGACAAGGTCCACCCCGATCTGCTGCTGGGCACCGACCCGGACTGTGACCGCTGCGGCACCGCCGTGCCCGACGGCAAGGGCGGCTACCGGCTCATCACCGGTAACGAGATGGGGATTATCCTGCTCGACTACATCTGCCGTACCCGCCTTGCACAGGGTACGATGCCTGCTGACCCCGTGGCGGTAACGACCATCGTTTCCACCGATATGGCAACGCCGGTTGCGAAAAAGTACGGCGTCGAGCTGCGCCGTACTCTGACCGGCTTCAAATTCATCGGTGAGCAGATCGGCAAGCTGGAGGCCGAGGGCCGCGCTGACCGCTATATCTTCGGCTTTGAGGAGAGCTACGGCTACCTGTCCGGCGCGCATGTCCGCGACAAGGACGCCGTCAACGCAACTTTGCTCGTCTGCGAGGCAGCCGCCTGGTATGCCCAGCAGGGTAAAACGCTGTTGGACGCTATCGAGGCATTGTACAAGGAGTTCGGCTACTACCGCAACGCCCTGTGCAGCTTTGCCTTTGAGGGTGAATCCGGTATGCACACGATGCAGAACCTGATGAAGAACCTGCGCGCCAATACGCCGGCCGAGATCGCCGGCTATAAGGTGGATAGCGCAGTGGATTACGATACCGACGGCACCGGGTTGCCGCGCGCCAATGTGCTGGAATACCACCTTGCGGGCGGCCACAAGCTGATGGTCCGCCCCTCCGGCACCGAGCCGAAGATCAAGGTCTACCTGTCCGCTGTGGGCGAGAGCGAGGCCGCCGCTGATGCTGTGAACGCCGCACTGGCCGAGGCCGCAGCGGCTATGATGAAAGTGTGAAGAATATGGCAATAATCAAGCTGACTCCCAGCTGCAAGGATTATCTGTGGGGCGGCAGCCGCCTGCGCACGGATTTCGGAATCAAGAGCGACCTTGATCCACTGGCGGAGGCGTGGGTGCTTTCCTGCCACCCGGACGGCCCGAGTTACCTGCCGGACGGTACCACGCTGGCGGAGTATCTTGCCGCCCACCCCGGCTGCCTTGGCACCGACTGCGACAAATTTGAGCAGTTCCCGATCCTGACGAAGTTCATTGATGCCAAGAATAACCTCTCCATTCAGGTGCATCCGTCCAACGATTACGCACTGAAAAATGAACACCAGTACGGCAAAACCGAGATGTGGTATGTGCTGGACTGTGAGCCGGGCGCATATCTTTACTACGGCTTCGACCACGAGATCTCCAAAGCGGAATTTGAGGAGCGCATTAAAAACAACACTCTGACGGAGGTGCTGAATGCTGTGCCGGTGCATAAGGGGGACTGCTTCTTTATCCCGTCCGGCACGCTGCACGCCATCTGCAAGGGCATCGTCATTGCCGAGGTGCAGCAGAATTCCAATGTGACCTACCGCGTCTACGACTACGGCCGTGTCGGTGCGGACGGCAAGCCCCGTGCATTGCATGTGGCAAAGGCACTGGATGTGACCCTGCGCACCCCGCCCGTCAAACATGACTTTGGCAGCCATCTGGCCCAGTGTGAGTATTTCACCGTGGATGCCAGAAAGGGCGCCTTTGCGGATGCGGTAGACGAAAAGAGCTTTGTCTCGCTGCTCATCACCGAAGGGGAGGGACACTTACCTGCGGAGGTGAGGCGGTTTCTGTCAAGAAAGGCGACAGCTACTTCCTGCCTGCCAACAGTGGCAGCTACACCGTGCAGGGTAATTGCCAGACCCTTGTGACCCGTGTCTGACGCATCGCTTGTGCCATCCGGCGCTGTTGAGTTGTAAACATACACTAAAATAAAGAAAAAGTCCGTTTTGGTTTTCAGGCCAAAACGGACTTTTTTATAAGGTGAAAGGACATCAGAGAAGCCATTTCTGAAGGCGTGCGACATTGGCAAAACTATGGCTGTCTAGCCGTGGGCCTCGATGCCGGGCTCCTTGTAGGCAGCCAGAGCCTTATCGACCGGCTCCTGCTTGATTCTACAGCTTAGGCAACAAGCTGGATAGCAACACGACTGGATGCCGTGGGGCTACCCACAAATATATTGTAGGAGGTATCATCATGGCTCATAACCTAACATACACCAGATACGGTGATTACTATATTATGAAAATTGCTATAAGGTGCTGATTTGTGAATAATTATCCCTGTTCTGAAATTTTTGTGTTCGCATCTTCGCACGATTTCTTTATAATAGTAGGTAATACAATATAAAGGAGTCCCTTGACGATGCGAGCAATAAACCTTAAAACCAACCATCTGACAGCGCCTGTCGGCATTGACGCCGGGCCGCTGTTCTTGTCCTGGCAGTGTGCTGACGGCGTGCGCCAGACTGCCTATGAAATTGAACTGACCGCGAACGGCGAAACGGTTTGGCACAGCGGCAAGGTGCAGAGCGCCGCCATGCACGCCGATGCCCCGGCGGTGGGCGGCTCCCGCGTGCGCGGGTGCTGGCGCGTTCGCCTGTGGGACGAAAACGATGTCCCCGGCGCGTGGAGTGAGGCGCACTTTGAAACGGGCTTGGCGCAAAGCGACTGGCAGGGTGAATGGGTAGACCCCGAAACGGAAGAAATCGACATCCCCGGAGATGATGCCATCAACGCCTTTGCCCGCCCCAACTGGGAGCGCAAGCAGGCAGAAAAAGAAGCCGCGGGCAAGGGCACAGCCGAGCCGTACAAGCCCCACCGTCCGGCATCCTACCTGCGCAAGTTTTTCACCGCGCCCAAGAGCGAGGCACGGCTGTACATCACGGCAAAGGGACTGTATGTGGCATGGCTGAACGGCGTGCGCGTTGGTGATATGGTTTTGGCTCCCGGCAGCTTTACCGGGGACAAGCATCTTGGTGCGCAGACCTACGATGTGACCGCGCTGTTGCACGACGGCGAAAACGAGCTGCTGGTTGCCCTTGGCGACGGCTGGCACCGCAGCACGGGCGGTGTGGACGGCGACCGTGATTTGTTCGGTGATACGCTGGGCGTGCTGTTTCAGCTGGAGGTGGACGGCAAGCCGGTCTGCGTTTCCGATGACACGATGCAGGCAACGCAGTGCGGGCCTATTCGTCAGAACGATATGCAGCAGGGCGAGGTCTACGATGCACGACTTGAGGGCGAACTGACCGGCTGGCACGGTGTGCGCACTTACCGTGATGATCTGCCCATCACCGGTATGAACACCGTGCCGATTCTGGAACACGAAGCCTTCCCCGGCAAGCTGCTGCAAACGCCCAACGGCGAGACCGTGCTGGACTTTGGGCAGAATATCGCCGGTTATGTGGAGATGACGCTGACCGCCCGCGCCGGGCAAAAGGTCAAGCTGACCTGCGGCGAAGCACTGGACGAAAACGGAAACTTTACCCAAGAAAACTTCCAAGATCGAAACCGCCACAAGGAGGGCGGCACCGCCCAGATGCTGGAGCTTGTCTGCAAAGAGGGGAAAAACCACTTCAAGCCCCACTTCACCATCATGGGCTTCCGCTACGCCAAGGTCGAAACCGACGCCGATTTGTCCGATGCCGTGTTTACCGCCCACGCCGTCTACTCTGACATGGCGGTGACGGGCGCGTTTACCTGCGGAAATGACGCGGTAAACCAGCTTGTCAAGAACAGCATTTGGAGCCAGAAGGGCAACTTCTGCGATATTCCCACCGACTGCCCGACCCGCGAACGCGCAGGTTGGACAGGGGATATGGGCGTGTTTATTGAAACCGGCCTGACCCTGATGGACTGCTACCCCGTGGCGGAAAAATGGCTGGCGGAGTGCCGCCTGAACCAGTACCCGGACGGGCGCATGGCGAACATTGCCCCGCCGAACGCCCGCCCCGGCTATATGACCCCGATGCTCTGCATGTCGGCAGGGTGGGGCGATGCGGCGATTCTGGTGCCGTATGCCCTGTACAAACGCACGGGTGACCGCAAAATTCTGGCGGACAACTACGAGATGATGCAGCGCTGGTACGGCTTTTTACTGGGACGCGCACAGCAGACGACCGATGAGCAGCAGGGCGGTGACTACGCCAAGTTCACCGTTTTAAACGGTATGGATTACGGGGAATGGTGCGAGCCGGGCATCACCCCCATGCAGGCGATGATGAACCCGCGCAAGAGCGTGGGTACGGCGTATCTGGCCTACTCCGGGCGCTTGCTGGCGGAAGTGGCGGATGCACTGGGCAGGTCTGACGATGCCGCCAACTACCGCGGCACCGCCGCCAACGCGGTAAAAGCCTACCGCACGGCGTTTACCGAGAACGGCGTTATCAAGTCTGACCGCCAGTGCGAGTATGTCCGCGCCATTGCCTTTGCCCTGCTGGGTGAGGACGAAAGCAAAGCGGCTGCCGCAACGCTGAACCAAATGGTCATCGAGAACGGCTGCCACCTGAACACCGGCTTTTTGTCCACGCCGTTTTTGTGCGATGTGCTGGCAAAATACGGCTATACGGACACTGCCTACAAGCTGCTTTTGCAGCCAGACGCCCCCGGCTGGCTGTATGAGGTCGGCAAGGGCGCCACGACTGTTTGGGAAACATGGACTGGCATTGACGAAAACGGCCAGCCGCACGAATCCCTGAACCATTACAGCTACGGCGCGATCTGCGGCTGGCTGTTCGGCGGCGTGTGCGGTATTCATTACGCGGGCGGCACACTGACGATAGCCCCGACGCCCGACAAATCGCTGGGCTGGGCGAAAGCTGCCTACGATTCCCCGGTCGGGCGCATTGTAAGCGGCTGGCGGTATGACGGCGATGCGGTAGCGTATGAGTTTGAAATCCCCGCCAATCTGACCGCCGATGTCACCCTGCCCGATGGGCGTAAGCTGACCCTTGCCCCCGGAAAGCACACAGTATAAACAGTATAATAGGAAAGCGCCTGCCCTGCCGTAAAGTTTACGGCAGGGCAGGCGCTGTTTTTGATAAACTGGAAGTTGTTGTTACAAACGATTCAGAAATTCATTTGCTTCCTTTCGCTCCTTAAAAATGTAAATGTCTTTATTCGCATATTGATTTAACAGTTCCATCACCCTTGGTCTGTTTTGGCAATTATAGTTTTTTACAAATTCAATAAACTCCCCATCTTCTTCATTTTCTATCCATGGCATATCCGTCCGGGGTTTACCTCTTCGTTTTTTGATGCCATCAAGACAGACATTTACTGTGTAATCCAGAAAAACAACAGTATCACATGCTTGCAATCTCATTTCTAATGTGGATTTGTAATTTCCGTCAATAATCCATTCTTCACTTTGAATTGCATTTACTAACCGTTCGCGGAAAACAGATTTATCCACAATCGTTCTATCCGGATTCCAATACATCAAGTCTAAATGATAAAGCGGAATGCCTGTCAATTTATGCAGCTTTCTTGAAAATGTGCTTTTACCGCTTCCGGGACAACCTATTACTATAATTCTTTTCATAGCGCTATACCATAAACTCCCGATTTTCTGCCCTAAGTATATCACACAAAAAACCGAATTTCAACGCAGGAAAAACAAATCCCCTGTCCTTTCGGGCAGGGGATTGCGGTTTAAGTATACTGTTTCAAATATTCGGCGCTGAGTTGCAAACTCTTTATGGGGGAGTTATCCACCCAGTTGCGGTGGCTTTCCAAAATCACGGCATCCACGCCGACGGAAAGCGCCTGTGCCATCAGGCTGTCGAGATCCATATTGCCGGTACCCAGCTCCATGCTGTCGGTTTTCAAAATCGGCGTCACGGCGCTGCCGGTAAGGCGGGTGCCGCGGTCATTGATGTGCCACAGCTTCATGCGGGGTCCCAGACGCTGCATCCACGCAAGGGCAGTCGCGCCGCCCTCGGTGAACCAGTAGCTGTCAAACTCAAAGTTGACGAACTGCGGGTCGGTTTCCTCCAGCAAAATGTCGTAGGCACGCTTTTCGGCGTTCACATGGCGCAGCTCACAGTTGTGGTTATGGTATAAAAGCTCCACGCCCTCGGCCTTCAGCGCCGCGCCCGCCTTGTTCAGCCGTGCGGCAAGGTCGTGCATCGCGGCTTCATCGCCGTAATCAAAGCGGTACATTCCGGTAATAACGACATATTTGGTGCCAAAGCCCTTGGCTTCGTCCGCCACCGCCTTGGCATCGCGCTCCAGACTGCCCAAATCGGTGTGCAGGCTGACGACCTGCAGCCCCGCTTCTTTGACCAAAGCGTGCCAGTCGAGATTGCCGCCCTTGCCGACCGGCATACCCGCTGCCTTGGTCAGCAGCCGCACCATAAAGCCGATGGGGTGGATCATAAACCCGCACAGCTCAATGCCGTCGTAGCCTGCGGCCTTCATGGCGGTCAGCGCCCGGCGCGCCTCGCTTTCATTGCTTAAAACAGTTCCCAGCATAAACTGCTGGACTGCCTTTATGGGCATGGTTCAACCCTCCATCTTGATGATTTCACCCGTTGTGATGCCGTTCTCGTTGAAGCTGTCCACGCAGATATAATAGGTCTGCCCGGCCATCAGGGTCGAGAGGGTCACCTCGTCCGCGTCATAGACGAGCCAGCTGTGGTAGAGCTTGTCGGGCGCGGTGCCGTAGCGGATGTTGCAGCCCTGCGCGTTTTCAAGGTGCTGCCAGCTGATTTTGCCGTCCAGTGCGTCCAGCCGAACGGCGGTGGCCTTTGCGGCGGCGGGGCGTTCGCCCTCGCCGTTGCCGAACACACGCAGCCCGCTGATGCGCAGCGTTTGGCCGTAGGGAAGTGCACCGCCCGTCACGCGGACATACCGCGCGCGGATGCCGTCGGCATACTCATAGTAGCCGTTGGAGCACTCGCGGGCGACATTCTCGCGCAGTGTCCAGTTCTCGCCGTCCAGGCTGGTTTCCACGGTGTAATGCGAAATCTGCGGGCGGGTTTCGATGTGGCGCGTCTTGCGGTCATCGCCGTAGCTGTCAGCAGGAAAGTCCACCGCCAGCGCTTCGTCCGCCATATTGACCTGAACTGCCCGCACATCGCAGTCTCTGCCCAAATCCACGCACAGCCATTCGCCGGGCTGGTCGCTGCCCGCGCTCCACCAGCGGCGGCAATCCTCGTCCACGGCATTCACCGGGTCGCTGCCCGTTGCGGTGGAGGATGCCGTCACGGTCTTGCGGTAGCTGAGCAGCATCCACTTGGGCTGCTGGCTGGCGGCGTCAAATTTGCCTGCCGGAATCTCATGTGGGTAGTCGGCAAAATTCTGGTTGCAGTACAGCACGCCGTCCGCGTCAAACCCGGCGGGGAACAGCCCCACGCGGCGTTCAAAGTCGTGGTTGACCGAAATGCGCATCGTGGCGGCGTGCCAGTAGTTGCCGTATTTATCGGCAATCGTGCTGCCGTGGCCCGCGCCGGTCATAAAGCCGCCCGGCACGGCGGAGAAGGGATTGGACGTTTGCAGCGTGAAGGGCCCCAGCGGATTCTTGGAGGTGTACACGCCGTCCGCGTAGGTGTTGTACTGGGTGCCGGGGCAGGCGTACTGCAGATAGTACGTACCATCGTGCTTGGTCATAAACGCGCCCTCAATGTAGGGCTTGCCGACGGCGTTGAACATGGCGGTCAGTGCCTCGGCGTTCAGCCCCGGAATCTGCGCCATCTGGGGCGGCAGCTCCAGCTTGCCGGTCGCCTCGTTATAGAACGGTTTCATGGATTTGTAAAGTACGCTGCTCTCTTTATCCACAATGCCGTTGTTGCCGGGGCGCTCATAGCCCAATTCTTCTTCGCGCCCGAAAATCAGTTCTTTCTTTTCCCCGATGGGCGTCATGGTTTCGGGGTCAAGCTCCACACCCCAGATGGGCGAGGTGTTGGAGCAGCCCCAGTAGAAATACACGCGCCCGTCATCATCGCAAAACATATCGGGGTCCCAAAAGGCGAACGGGGCGCTGACCTCGGTAAACGGCTCGGTCAGCGGGTCAGCCGTGCGCAGGATCGGGCAGTTGCGGCCCTTGCGGCTGGCAGAAAAATAGAGATACTCGCCGACCTGACGCACATCGGGGGCGTAGTCGTAAATCAGCAAATCGGGGTCGGCGTGGAAGTCCCAGTGCAGCAGATCGTCCGAGTGCCAGAACCCGGCCGACATCGACACAAACAGGTAATATTTGCCCTTGAAGTACACCAGTGTCGGGTCAGCGCCTTCGCGGAAACCGGCGATGCGCTCACCCTCCTTCATGTGCTGGTAACGGTAGCCCAAATCCAAGGGGTTGCAGTAGGTTTCCATAAAATCACACATCCTTTTTGATGCCCTGCAAAACGCGGTTCAGCTGCTTGATGCTCTCGGCATCTGCGCCTGCCTGCTTGAGCATACTCTCCACGGTCATGCGCTGCATGGCGCGCTCCATCATGGCAACCAACGCGGGATTGTCCTTGACGGCGGCGGCTACATCACCGCGGGCGGCAGCCGCCTTGTCGGTGATGGCTTTCAAAACGGGGCCCACTTTGGCATCCGCCATGGCCGCTGCCATATTGTCCTTGATGCTCCAGCAGGTTTCGTCCAGCTCGCCGTCAAACCAGTTGTTCACGACCTGACGGTTCGACATAGCGTAGGCAGGGTTTGGTTCGGCAGCTTTGTTGACCAGAATCACGCTGGAATACGCGCCTGCGCGGGCCTCGATGCTGTGCTTGCCGGTGATGGGCACATTGAAAACAAACACCTTGTCGCCTTTTTTCGTCTCAACCAGATGCCCGTCCTTGTACAGCGAAACCTCCGGCAGGTTGGAGTAAACCCGGACCTCGGTCACATCCTCGGTGCGGTCCACATAGCGGCTGCCGCAGGTGTGTACAAAGGGCTGCTTGCTCCAGTAGGCCTTGTACAGGTAGAAGGCGTCTTTCTTGATTTTGCGGTCAAAGGTGACAAGTCCCTTCTGGTTCTCGCCGTTTTTGCCGCCCTCGTCTCGGCCATCCGCGGCAAAGTCGAACATATTCCAGACATGGGTCGCCCACAGCCACGGGCGGTCGGCAATCATTTTTGCCATGTGCTCGTGGTAGACGCACTGGTAGGTTTCGGTGTAGTCGCCCTTTTCGGGGTGGGCGCTCTGGTAGGCGGGGTTTGCGTCCGCGCCGTACTCCGAAAAACCGATGCAGCGGTCGGGATATTTGGCGTGGTAGGTATCAAAAAAGTCATCGTTCTGATCCAGCTCGCCCAAGTACCAGCCAAAATACAGGTTGTAACTGTTTACATCGGGAATTTCCAGAATCGGGCTGGTGATTTCCAGCATAAAGACATTCGCCATCGTGGTCAGGCGGGTCGGGTCGAGCTTGTGCGCCAAATCATTGAGGGCGCGGTGGTTTTCCAGCAGCTCCTCATTGACAGCCGATGCGGCGGTGATCTCGTTGGACAGTCCCCAAACGGCAATGCAGGGGTGGTTATAGTTCTGCACGATAAGTTCTTCCATCTGGGTCAGCGTGTTGGCGCGCCCGTTGTGCATGTGCATTGTAATGTAGGGAATCTCCGCCCAGATGACAAGACCCTTTTCATCGCACAGGTCATAGAACGCCTGTGCGTGCTGGTAGTGAGCAAGGCGGATGGTGTTGGCGCCCATCTCCAGAATCAGCGCCATATCTTCTTCCATCATCTCGCGGGTGATGGCAACGCCCGCGCCCTTGCGGTCCTGATGGCGGGAGACACCGCGCAGGGGATAGGGGCGTCCGTTCAGGATAAAGCCCTTTTGCGGGTCAATTTCAAACTTGCGGCAGCCGAAGCGGGCGGTCTCGGTCTCGCCATTGTCCAGCCGCGCAGTCACGGTGTAGAGATACGGGTCGTCCACGCCGTCCCACAGGCGGGCATGCTCCAGCGTGAACACGGCTCTTGCGGTGCCGTCCTTGACGGCACTGCTCGTCTGCTGGCCATCCAGTGTGAAGGTGACGCTTTCGGCACCCACCACAGCGGCCTCCACCGTCACTTCACAGCGGCGGGCGTCCAAATCGATTACAATCGGCGTTACCTTGACGGGTACAGCTCCGTTTTCGGCAAGGGAAAAGTGTGCGGCGGGCACAACATACAGCGTTACATCGCGGTAAATGCCGCCGTAGAAGGTGAAGTCGGCTTTCTGCGGGTAGACGGTATCGTTGTCGCTGTTGTCAACAGAAACCATCAACTCATTTGCACCATCGTGCAGGGCATCGGTGATGTCCACGCGGAAAGTCGAATAACCGCCCTTGTGCTCGGCCACTTTCTCACCGTTCAGACTGACAACTGCAGTCATAGCCACGCCGTCAAACTGCAAAACCACGCGGTCACCGTCGGACAGCTCCGGTTTCTCCAGTGTACGGGTGTAGCTGCAGGTGCCGCGGTAGTAGTCGTTGCCGCCGTCCTGCCCGTCTACAGCGTTCCAAGTGTGGGGCAGGGTGATCGGCTCGTCATGACCTTCCTTGGTAAAAGTCCAACCGGTGTTCAACAGAATTGCTTTGCTCATAGAATGACTCCTTATGTGTGGTTTTAACTTCAAAGAGCCGAAAAGGCTGCAAACCCTTTCGGCTTTGGGTAATGGGCTTACTGAAGCTGTTCTTTATAGAACTCAGACTGCGCAGCAGCCTTTTTCTCGGCAATGCGCTTCTGGACGTTGACCATCTCCTCCTTGGTCAGCGGGCAGCTACGCATGGCAATCAGCGTAATGATCCAGCCAATGATAGGCAGACCAAACTTGAGAGCCATACCCATCCAGAAGATAGCGGGGGTGCAAGGGTCGGTGGGCTGGGGCATCGTGGCGGTGTAGCCCAGCAGCGCAACAGCACCGGTAGCAATCACGGCGGCAAAAGAGGTGATGAGTTTATCGACCAGGCTGTAGGTGCCGGAGACAACGGCGGGAATATAACGCCCGCTGCGGTCGAGCTCAAAGTCGATGGCATCGGCCATGTACGAGGTGTTGGAGGTGGTGATGCACATATTGGAGCCGTTCTGCAGCAGAGACAGAATGACATAAATAATCATGGCGGGGCTGCCCATGACACCGATCTGTTTGGGGTCAATGACAAGGAAGAACACGATCATAACAGCGGTGATGACCATGCTGATACAGGTAAAATTGACAATGCCCTTTTTGCTGCCGTGCTTGCCGACATATTTGGCACCGAATGCGGCGAAGAAGATGGACGGCACCATGCTGATAACCGTCAGGATCGTGCCAAGAGCTATATTGCCGATGATAATGCCGCCGAGAATTGTGTTGATGATGGCCTGGCTGCCGACCTGCTGAGCCAGCTTGTCGGATGCGTTGGACGCAATGTAGCACTGCAGGGGCTTGTTGTGCTTGAGGACCTCAACAATATCGGCCATCTTCAGCGGTTCGGTTTTCTTGGTGCCGACAAAGGTTTCGGGTTTGTCGAAGGCGGAAACGCCGAGGCATACCAGCAGGGTGCCGATGGCGGCCACAATCAGGGTGATATTGCAGGCAGCGGTCAGAAATGCCTGATTATAGGTGCCGCCGCACTTGGGCAGCAGGACAACGTTGAGCACCATGGACATAACCATCGGCACCAGATAGTTGAATGCGGTCGTCCAGACGCCGAGGGTGGGGCGCTGGCGCGGGTCATTCGTCATAATGGCGGGAATCGTCTGCGCCGTCATATTGGTGGTGGTGTAGCCGATGACGTAGACCACGTACAGCAGCGTGAACGCGACCAGCCCCATCCCCTTGGAGGAGAAGCCGGTGAACATCGCGTAGAGGGCAACGGCCTCAATCAGGTAGCCCGCGATCAGCAGCACACGCAGCTTGCCGAACTTGGTGTTGACGCGGTCATACACAAAGGCCAGCAGCGGGTCGGTGATGCCGTCCAGAATACGGGTGCAGGTCAGGATGATGCCAACCGCGGCGGTGGTAATGCCGTAGCCGATGCTGGCCGAATAGCTGGCCATACCGATGAGCGAGTAGACGCTCATACCGACCAGCGCGTTGCAGGCGTAGCAGATGATTTGCCATGTTTTGGCGCGGCGGTATTGCACGCCGTCAACTTCTGAGGCAGTGGGTTTCTTTTGAACATTTTGTTTTCCTCCTAGAATAATTCCGCGGTGGTTTTTCTCACTGATACCACTATACCAGCAGCAAACCGGCAGCAGGGGATAAAAATCAGAAGGTGAGGAACAAAAATTCGTGCGTTTTTTCGATGCACATGAAATATTACCCTGTTTTACTAAATACTATCCTCACGGCTTGCGCTTGCTATGCTATGATACAGGTACAGAAGTTTCTTGATTTGCTTTAGACAGCACAGGTAAGGAGAAAATTATGCAGAAATTTGAAAAAGGCTTCTTTGTCGGCGCGGCCACTGCCGCCCATCAGGTCGAGGGCAACAACATCCATTCCGACTACTGGGCGCAGGAGCAGCTGCCGCACACAAGCTTTGCTGAGCCGAGCGGCATTGCCTGCGACCATTATAATCGGTATGAGGAAGATATCCGCCTGCTGGCAGATGCCGGACTGAACGCCTACCGCTTCTCCATTGAGTGGGCGCGCATCGAGCCGGAGGAGGGCAAGTTCGACCCTGCCGAAATCGAGCATTACCGCAAGGTCATTGCCTGCTGCAAGGCGCACGGCGTGGAACCCGTTGCGACGCTGCTGCACTTCACCAGCCCCAAATGGCTGATTGTCAAGGGCGGCTGGGAGGCAGAATCCACGGTCGAATACTTCAAGCGCTATGTCAGCTATGTGATGGAGCAGCTGGGCAGTGAGCTGCACTATGTCTGCACCATCAATGAGGCGAATATGGGCCTGCAGCTGGCGGCAATCTCCAAGCGGTTCCGCCTGATGGCAGAGCAGGCCGCCAAGGCTGCTGCCAGTGCAGGCAAATCCGCCGAGGGCAGCGTGCAGGTGGGGATGAACTTCCAGAAGATGATGGAGAATATGAAGTACGCTGCCGCTGAAAACGCCGCTGCGTTCGGTACGCCGCAGCCGAAAATTTTCGTCAGCGAGCGCACACCCGAAGGCGATCTGCTGGTGATGCGCGCCCACGCTGCCGCGCGGGAGGCCATCAAAGCGATTTGCCCCGGGGTCAAGGTCGGTCTGACACTCTCGCTGCATGACCTGCAGGCCCAGCCGGGCGGTGAAGCCTTTGCCGCCGCTGCGTGGGAGGAAGAGTTCACCCACTATCTTCCTTATATTAAAGAGGATGACTTCCTCGGCGTGCAGAACTACACCCGCACGCTGTACGGTGCGCAGGGGCAGCTGCCCGCACCGCAGGGGGCCGAACTGACCCAGATGGACTACGAGTTTTATCCGCAGGCACTGGAAAATGTCATCCGCAAGGTGGCGCAGGATTTCCACGGCGATCTGATCGTGACCGAAAACGGCATTGCCACCGCCGATGATACCCGCCGCGTGGCGTTTATCGAGGCCGCATTGGCTGGTGTGCAAAACTGCATCGCCGATGGTATCCCGGTCAAGGGATACTTCCACTGGAGCCTGATGGATAACTTTGAGTGGCAGAAGGGCTATGCTATGAACTTTGGCCTGATTGCCGTAAATCGAGAAACGATGGAGCGCACCCCGAAGCCCAGCCTTGCGACGCTGGGCGGATACGCCAACGCATAAGAATAGCAGTGGTTGTCTGTACGGCAGCCACTTTTTTGTGGTATACTGGTATAAAAAGAGGGTGATTCGATGGATGTTTTTCAAAATATGGAGTTGTTTTCGGAGCTGATCCAGTGCGGCGGCAACATTTATACATGGTGCTATAATGCCGATGGCAGTCTGCTGCAGAGCAACTGCCCGGAGGCGGGGTTCCTCTCCGGCGCATTTGACTTATTCGGCTGTAAGAAAAAATGCTGGATTACGGCAGCCGGCACACAACGCCGGTCACGCTCGGCACGGCTATTGGCATGACGTGGGCGGCGGCCTTTGAAAAGGACGGCAGTGCGTTGAAGCGTGTTTGGATCATCGGGCCGGTGTTTTATCAGGATGTTTCGCTGCGCGGGATTGAGCAAGGGCTGCAATACTATAACCGTCTGGAAACGAGCGTGGCATGGACCATGCAGCTGTATGAGGTTCTGAAAACCGTCCCAGTGCTGCAATGCTCAATTTTGCAACGCTATGTCCTGATGATGCACTACTGCCTGACCGGTAACCACCTTGCTATCAGCGACATCAACAGCGAGTTTTTGGTGCAGGAGCGCAATACAGTGCAGCAGCCCGCTCACGACCGCCACAAGGTCTGGATGGCGGAGCAGGGACTTCTGCAGATGGTGCGCACCGGCGACTTGAACTACAAGCAGGCCCTTTCCGCCAGTATGGGAATCAGCACGGGTGTGCCGGTGCGCAGCGATGACGCCCTGCGCCAGAGCAAGACAAGCATCATTGTGTTTACCTCGCTGGTATGCCGTGCCGCCATCGAGGGCGGGCTTTCGCCGGAGGAAGCCTACGCGCTGGGGGACAGCTACATCCAATCTGCCGAAAATGCAAAAACGATGGATGACCTCGATCCTCTGCCACTGATGATGTATGACGACTTTGTCCGGCGCGTGCATAAATGCCGCACCAACCCGCATCTCAGCCAACAGGTGCAAAAGTGCGTGGACTATATTGAGATGAATCTCGATAAAAAAATACGCGCTGCAGATATTGCAGCGCTGGTGGGCTATACGGAATATTATCTGACCCACAAATTCAAGGAGGAAACGGGCTTGAGCGTGACAGATTACATCAAATTTGCCAAGATTGAGCGCGCCAAGGTTTTGCTGAAAAGCACCAACCAGACCGTGCAGGACATTGCCGCTGCACTTTCTTTTAGCACACGCAACTATTTCAGCCGGATTTTTCAGGAGGTCACAGGCCAAACCCCGATGGAGTACCGCGAAAAGTAAATACTTATCCCCAAAAACTCTGTCAGGCAAACAGTCTGGCAGAGGTTTTTGTGTTTTATTCTTGTGTCAGCGCCCGCGCCATTCTGACCACGCGGGAGGCATTGATTTTTACCTGCTCCAGCGTCACTGCGCCGCTGTCGATGCCCTGCAGCAGGTTGTCATAATCACCCTTGTTGCCGGGCATGAACAGGTCACCGCCTGCTGCAGCTACATACTGCGCCTGCGAATCCCGGTGGGCAGAGCGCGCATCCCCGGTAATCGGTGAGACCCAGTCGGTCATGACGATGCCCTCATACCCGAACTCGGCACGCAGAATATCCATAATCAGCCCGCGGCTTTCGGCGGTGTGGGTGCCGTTCAGCAGGTTGTAGGAGGTCATAACGGCCTTGGGCTGGGCTTCCCGCACGCAGATGCCGAAGCCCTTCAGGTAGATTTCACGCATGGCACGCTCGGAAACGATGCTGTTGTTGCGGGTGCGGTTGTACTCTTTGTTGTTGGCGGCGTAATGCTTGATAGTCGTGCCGCAGCCCTTGTGTGCCTGCACGCCGCGCGTCATCGCGGCGGCCATCTTGCCGGAGACGAGAGGGTCCTCGGAGTAATACTCAAAATTGCGCCCGCAGCGGATCGAACGGTGGATGTTCAGCGCCGGGGCAAGCCACAGATGCACACCGAAGCGCTCCATCTCCTCGCCGACAATGTCACCGCACTGCTCCACAAAAGTAGGTCAAAGCTCTGTGCCAGCGCGGTGCCGATGGGAATGGCTGTGCAGTATTGGGTTTTGATTTCGCAGCCTGGCTTCGGCTTGCCGCTGCCGCCCATCAGGCTCATCACAAGCTTCATTGGGCCGGACAGCATTTCCTGAAGGGAAGCCGGCAGTGCGGTGCTTCCGACAGCGTGCTTGCCCTTATCGTCCTCATAATACTCTTTCGCAAGGCGCAGACCGGCAGGGCCATCGGCCATAATAAGGAAGGGGGAAGCCGCTGATCTTGTCGCAGCTCTCACCCGCAGCACCGCAGACATGGCGGCCCGCCGTGCCGATCATCGAAGCAAACCCCTTTGCGTTCGGATCGAAATCGCCAATCAGAAGCAAGGCGGTGTCCTCCTTGGTCAGGGCGTCCACCTCAGGCAGAACTTCCTCGGTGCGGTCGTAGGCTACCGTTTCACAGGCAATCGCGGCCGGGTCGATTTCGATGACCGGCACACCTGCCGGGCGCTCCATCGTGGCGGCAGGGGCAGTAAGGTCGGTGAAATCCGTGCTGCCAAGCACATTATTTGCCTGCAGGGTCGTGACCGTCTTGTCCAGATGCAGGACGGCGGCAGGGGTGGTTTCAACGCTGCTGACACCGACACGGACAAGGTAATTGCCTGCCTCCAGAATATAGGAGGCAGTCTCGGTATCATAAGCTGCCATCTCCGGCAGGGTAAAGGAGCAGGTGACCGATTCCGTTTCACCGGGGGCAAGCTCGCGCGTTTTGGCAAAGGCGCAAAGCTCCTGCCAAGGTGCATCGAGCTTACCGGCAGGCTTGCTCAGATACACCTGCACGACCTGCCGACCTGCCAAAGCGCCGATGTTTTCCACGGAGGTACGCACAGTGATCTGTGCGCCGTTTGCCTCCACCGCGACAGCTTCAAGGCTGAACTCTGTGTAGGAAAGCCCGTATCCAAAGGGGAACAAAGCCTGTTTGCGGAAGGTATCAAAATAGCGGTAGCCTACATAGATGCCCTCGCGGTAGCGGGTTTCGTTCATGTCCTCAAAGTCTGGCATTTCAGGGTATTCCTCAAAGGCGGCCCAAGTGGTCGTCAGCTTACCGGAGGGATTGGCCTTGCCCAGCAGAATATCCGCCAGCGCACCGCCGGTCTCGACACCGAGCTGAGAGAGCAGCAGAATGTTGCGCACGCCCATAACGGGGGTGAGATCCACCACGCCGCCGACATTTAGCACCAGCATAAAGCGGGTGAACTTTTTGTCCAGCGCCAGAATATCCCGCACCTCGGAATCCGTCAGGCGGATGTCGCCCTTGAGCGGCGTGCGGTCGTTGCCCTCACCGGAAATGCGGGAGACAACATAAATCGCTGCATCGCCCTCAGCGTTGAGCGGCAGGTTATATTCGGGCTCAGGCATGGCCTTGCCCATGCCGTAGAGGATAAAGTTTTGATTGACGGCTTTGGCGTCCTTTTCAGCTGCTTCAAAAAGGCCTTGTGGGCCTTTTTCCGCGCCTGCTCGTAGCCGGTGTGCCACTCCATCCCGGTCAGGGTAAAGCCTGCCTGCTGCAGCCCTTCCTCAATGGTTACGCTATAGCGGGAATTTACCTCACCGGAGCCGGTGCCGCCGCGAATCGTGCGGCGCACGCCGCTGCCATAAGCAGCAAGGGTGCAGGGCTTTTCCAGTGGGAAATTGCCGTCCTTTTTCAGCAACACGGTGCAGCCTGCTAAATTTTTACGCAGCGCTTCGATGTGGCGCAGCTCATAATCGGCCATTGCAGTGGTATTTTTCATGGGAAACATCCTCCTTTTTCATTAGTATACAAGAAATATCCGCAGGCAGTGAAGTGAACATTTCGTGTTTTGAGATAATAATTAGGAAAGCTTACGCATTTGTCAGTACCCTGACTCCGCCTTCCACAAAAGTCGCAATCGTGTCCAGCTGTGCTTCTGCCAGCTCCGGTGCGGAGGCCTGCAGCCCCGCAATGCCGTTGAAGATGAAAACCAGTACAGCACCGATGTTTTCGTACTGTGTACTGTCAATACCCTCCTGCTTTACCTTTTCAAGAATGGCATTGCGAAGATGGGCAGTGAACTGTGCCATGGCCGGTGCAGGGAAAAGCTCGGTGCAGAGCTGGTTTTTGTTCAGCAGGGCGTACATTTCCTTGACGAAGGCGCGTGGGGCGCTCAACAGGCCCTGTACGGTGTTGAGTTGGCTGATGACTTCGGCAACGGCCTCCTGCTCCAGCTGGTCAACAAGATCATGAATCGTCTCATAATGTGCGTAAAAGGTCGCCTTGTTGATCTCTGCGCGCGCGGCGATTTCTGTTACGGTGATTTTTTCTAAGGGCTTTTCTTTGATAAGCTCATAAAAAGCAGTGCGAATGGCACGCTTCGTTTTCTTGATACGCAAATCCATAACGATCCTCCATCAATAATCCGGAATACTGACGCTTAAACAACGCTTTGGCCTAAATGGGTTGGGTAAGCGTCAAACCTGCCCAAAATTGCTGATTGTAAAGCGGCATCAACAATGGTAGTATAACACCAACGAACAGAATAAGCAACGGTTGGTTGATTATCCGATACGGAACCATATATTTTGAGGAGGAAAGCAACATGGATTTCAGCAGCGTTCAGGGAAAAGTCGTCATCGTCACCGGTGCAAGCCGCGGTATTGGCCGTGCGATTGCCGAGTGCTATGGCGCCCAAGGCATGAAGGTCGTCTGCGCCGCCCGCAGTGTGGAACAGGGTGAAGCCGTTGCAAACGGTATCCGTGAAAAGGGTGGGGATGCCATCTTTATCCAGACCGATTGCAGCAAGGCAGCCGCCATTCAGGATCTGGTGGACAAGACGGTTGCCCACTATGGCAGGCTGGACGGTGTTGTCAGCAATGCGGGCATCGGTATGGGCGGTACGCCGCTGCATGAGTATGAGGTGGCCGACTATGAGAAGATTTTCGCCCTGAACAGCGAGGGTGTTTTTGCCGGCATGAAGTACGGCGCAGAGGCTATCCTGAAAAGCCGCAGCAAGGGTGGCTTTCTCATCAATGTGGCTTCTGTCGCAGGGCTTGTACCGCAGCGCGGGCAGGCCTTGTACAGCGCCACCAAGTTCGGTGTGGTAGGCATGACACGCGCAGCAGCGCTGGATTACGCTGCCTACGGCATCACGGTGAACGCCATCTGCCCCGGCTATACCATGACAAGCATCTTCGGGGACGCACCCGCCTCGGCGATGGACTTCTTTGCCTCGGACTGCCCCGCAAAGCGTATGGGCGACCCGCAGGAGTGCGCGGCGCTGGCATTGTTCCTGGCCAGTGATTTGGCGCGGTACATCACCGGTGCGGCGATTCCGGTGGACGGTGCGCTTTCCGCAGGGCATCAGAGCATCAGCAGCTGGAAGCACCCTGAAATTCTGACCGATGGCAAGCTCAACAGCAAGAGCACGATTGCTGCCTTGATGGAAAATGACGAAGCAAAGGCCGTCGTTGAGAAATTCCTGCCCGGCTTTGCCGCCAATGAGCAGGCAAAAGCAGCCTATGGTATGACCTTCGGACAGATTGGCTCGATGCTTGGTTTGCCTGATGCCGCATTGCAGGGTCTGCTTTCGGCACTGGATACGCTGTAAGAGGAGGATTTTCTTGAAAAACGAAGCACTGTTCCGCACCGGCTCTGTCTGGCGCGCCATCTTCACGATGGCTGTACCGTCGGTCGTTATCATCTTTGTGATGTTCCTGTACAATATCGCCGACATGTTTTTGTTGGCTGCTTGGGCGATACGGCACAGGTGGCGGCAGTTTCGGTGGTTGGCCCTGTGTTTTCAATTCTGGCGGCTGCTGCAACGATGCTGGGCGCCGGCGGCTGCACCATCATCGCCCGGTGCTTTGGGGCTGGGGAAGTCGAAAAGGGGCGTGTTTATTCCTCGCTGTGCTGTTGGGCAGGAACACTGCTGGGCGTGTTGGTCTGTGCAATACTGCTTCTATGCGGAACGCCGCTATTGCGAATGCTCGGCTCCACACCGGAAACCACCGCGTATGCCCTGCAATATCTGCGGGTTTTAGCCGTCGGCTCCCCGTTCTTGATTTTGGCCAACACTGCGGCGATGCTGCTGCGTGCCGAAGGTGCAGTCAAAGACGGATTGATCGGTAATCTGCTGGGAACGGTTACAAATCTGCTGCTCGATCCGCTGTTCATTCTAGCTTTTCGATGGGGCGTCACCGGTGCGGCTGCCGCCAGTGTACTGGGCAATGTCGTGGCAACAGGGTTTTATATGTGCTACATCATCCGCAAAGGTACCGTGCTGACGGTTGACCCGCGCTTCGCATTGCAAAAGCCTGCTGCGCTGGGCGAAATTCTTGTCATCGGTCTGCCCAACGGCATCGGCAGCCTGCTTTCCGGTTTTGCCTCTACCTTTAGCAATCGGCTGCTGTCCGCCTACGGCACGGGCGCGATTGCCGCAATGGCCGCAGCAGGCAAGACAACGATGCTGATCGGCATGATCACGATGGCAATCTGTATGGGCTGCCAGCCGTTACTGGCGTACAGCTACGGGGCAGGGGATAAGCGCCGCCTGCGGGAGCTGCTCAAAAACATCGGGCTGCTCACAATGGGGATTGGCTTGGCCGCCGGTGTGGCGTGCCTGCTGGGGCGAAAGGCGCTGATCGGTATGTTTATTAAGGAAGCTGCAGTCACTGCGCTTGGCGAAAAGCTTGTTGTCTGGCTCGTGCTGGGCAGCCCGGTCATTGGTCTGACCTATCTGGCTACCAATCTTTTGCAATCGGTCAACAAGGCAATGTCGGCTGTTGTTCTTTCGCTGCTGCGGCAGGGTTTGCTTTTGCTGCCGCTGCTCTATGGCTTGAACTTCTTCTTCGGCGTGACCGGTATCGCCGCCGCCCACTTTGCGGCGGACACGGGCGCGGCACTGATCGCCGCCGTGATGCTGGCGCGCATCTGGAAGAAGGAGCTTACTTGAAGGCCGCCCATGCAAGGAGTGCTTCCGCTGATTCAAATCGAAACGGCTGAAAAAAGCCGAACAGCGGCTTGAAACGCTGAATATAGTGACATACAAAAAACACCGCATACTTCCATCTGCCAATACAACGGCGTTCGGCCGTCAGGCGGGAACTATGCGGTACTTTTGTTGCCTTGAGGGTGAGTGTTAAGCCCAATTCATCCGCCCGTAGCGGGTGGTCATCTGGCAAATTTCCTTTTGGAGCTTTTTGGTAAGCTGGCTCTTTTTCAGCCGCCAGCGCCAGTTTTGCCCTACGGTGGAGGGCTTGTTGATGCGTGCGGAATTATCCAGCCCCAGCCAGTCCTGCATCGGAACGATGCAGGTTGCCGCTGCACTGCGCAGAATCAGCGCAATCATGCTTTTGTAGAGCTGATCCTCCGGCGTGGCGTAGTCGTACAGATAGTCCCGCACCATGGCGCGCTCGGCACCGGTGATGGTCTGGTACCACGAAACCAGCGTTTCGTTGTCGTGGGTGCCGGTATAAGCGACACTGTTCACAGGGTAGTTGTGGGGCAGATAGTCGCTGGCGCTGCCGGTATCGCGGGAATCAAAGGCAAACTCCAGCACCTTCATGCCGGGAAAGCCGCTGTCCCGCACCAGCTGCCGCACGGTATCGCTCATGTAGCCAAGATCTTCTGCAATGATATTCCGCTTGCCAAGTGCCTGCTCCACAGCATGGAAAAGCTCAATGCCGGGGCCTTTCTCCCAGTGACCGTCTGCAGCGGTCTCGCTGCCGTAGGGGATGGAAAAATACTCGTCAAAACCGCGGAAGTGGTCGATGCGCACCACATCATACAGCTCAAAGCAGTACCAAAGGCGGGTGATCCACCACTGATAGCCTGTGCTGCGGTGTGCTTCCCAACGGTAGAGCGGATTGCCCCAGAGCTGACCCGTGGGCGAAAAGCCGTCCGGGGGAACACCGGCTACGGCGGTGGGGATGTTCTCCTCGTCAAGCTGGAACAGACCGGGGTGGGCCCATGCGTCCGCAGAATCCAGCGCCACATAGATGGGAATATCGCCGATGATCCGGATGCCTTTGCTGTTGGCGTAGGCTTTCAATTTGCGCCACTGCTCATCGAACTTGAACTGCAGATACTTGTTGTATTCTACTTCAAAGTAGAGCTCACGGCGGTAGTAGTCCATGGCGGGCTGCCAGCGCAGACGAATATCCGCCGCCCACTCGATCCACGGCTTGCCTTCAAAGCGGCCCTTCACCGCCATGAAGAGCGCATAATCGTCAAGCCACCACTTGTTTTTTTCACAGAACGCCGTAAACGCTTCGTTGTGGCCGATGTCACTGCGGGAATAGGCCAGCCGCAGCAGACGGCCGCGCTCGGTATACAGGCGGCTGTAATCAATGTCGTCCGCCTTGCGTCCGAAATTTGCCTTTTTACACTCGGCAGCAGTCAGAACGCCGTCCTCCACCAGCGCATCAAGGCTGATGAAATACGGGTTGCCCGCAAAGGCGGAAAAGCTCTGATACGGGCTGTCACCATAGCTGGTCACTCCCAGCGGCAGGATCTGCCAGTAGGTCTGTCCGGCTTCTTTCAGCCAGTCTACAAAGTCGTATGCCTCCTGCGAAAAGCAGCCGATGCCGTAAGGGGACGGCAGACTGCTGATGGGCAGTAAAATGCCTGCGCTTCTCTGCATTTCCTACACCTTCCTTTATAACTCGATCAAAATACCGGCATGGTCGGATACCTGCGGCTCCCGCAGGCCATTGAACACGACCCGGCTGCTTTTTACAGCCACCGGTTTAGAACACCAAATCTGGTCGATGCGCTTTTTGGCCGCTGCATTCGGGGCATCCCGCCAGCCATCAATGGCCTGCACAACGGTGCAGCCCTCGTCCTTCTGCTGTGCCAGACGATAGGTGTCCTGCCAACCGCTGCGGAGGATGAGATCATAGCCCTCGCCGCGCACATCGGCTTCGCTGTTAAAATCCCCGAGCAGAAATGCGGTCTGCTTTGCACCGGCAATCTGGGAGAGCTTCTCCCACTGGAAGGGGAAAGGCTCCTCCTTGTCGTTCCACCAGCCCATGTGTACTGCATAATACCAGACATCATCTGCACATACGCCCAGTGCGCGGCGGGTTTTCCAAGAGCGGTAGTTGTCGGCCTTGCTCAGCAGCGTGTTTTCGGCGGCGGTGATGGGGGCACGGCTGAACACCGCCATGCCCTCATCGTATTTGTCGTAGCCGATCTTTACAGCAAACCAGCACCAATGGTAATGCACGCCTCGTTCGTCCAGCATCCGGGCCACAGCTGCAGCGTGATTGTCCGCTTTCAAAGCCACGGTGTTGCCGGGGCAGGGGAGATACCCCGCCGGAATATCCTCGAGCAGCGGCGCACAGGCGGTCTGGTTCACCTCCTGTAAGGCGAACACCTCCGGCTGCTCCCTTGCGATGAAGCTTACAAAAATCTCCCGCTTCGCCTCATAGTCCGGCTCGATGAGGCTGTGGGTATTCAATGTCAGCAGTTTCATAGTATTTTACAAAATATCATTGATGTCAGATTTCAGCACATCGGCCTTGGGACCGTATACCGCCTGAATGCCGTCGCCCTTGACCATCAGGCTCAGTGCGCCCTCAGCCTTCCACGCTGCAAGCTCTGCAACCTTGGCAGGGTCCTTTACGGTAACACGCAGGCGGGTCATGCAGGCATCGACCAGCACAATGTTCTCACGGCCGCCCAGCAGGGCAATGATGCGTTCGGCCTGGCTGTCGGACTTCTTGTCGGCGCGCTTTTCCGCTTTGGTGTCAGCGGCAGAATCGTCCGCGTTGTCATCGGTATAGTTGCCAAGGCGGCCCGGCGTTGCCAGCTTCAGCTTGCCGATCATGAAGTAGGCAACGAAATAACCGATGATAAAGAAGGCGATTACGCAGATCACAAAGTTGATGATGTCGCCGCCCAAACCGGCCTGCAGGGACATGGGGATGCGGGTGATGAATTCCAGATTGCCGAAGGAGTGCAGGCGCAGGTGGATAATGCCCGCCATGGCGAAGGCGCAGCCCTGCAGCAGGGCGTACACGATGTACAGCGGCATGGCGCAGAACATGAACATAAATTCCAGCGGCTCGGTAACGCCGGTAAGAAAGACAGCCAGCGCGGTGGAGATGAACAAGGACTTGTATTTGGCGCGCTTGTCGGTATCAACGCGGCGGTACATTGCCAGCGCGATGCCCAGCAGCAGGCCGGTTGCACCGATCATCTGGCCCACTTTAAAGCGGGCGGGGGTAACGGTGGTCAGCAGCTCGTTGTAGGCGGCCATGTCACCGGCCTTTTTGAAGTTGATAAGATCGTTGGCCCATGCCAGCCACAGCGGATCCTGACCAAAGACCTGACTGCCCGCGTTGACACCGGTGGCAATCGTGTAGGTGCCGCCGAAGGAGGTGTAGTTCATGGGGATGGTCAGCATGTGGTGCAGACCAAACGGCAGCAGCAGGCGTTCCAGCGTACCATAGACGAACGGAGCCAGAACAGGAGAGGTTTCAGAGGAGTTTGCGATCCAGATGCCGAAGTTGTTGATGCCGGTCTGGACCACAGGCCAGAACAGCGCCAGCACCAGAGAGATGACCACTGAATAGGCAATGACCACCATGGGAACAAACCGCTTGCCATTGAAAAACGCCAGCGCGTCAGGCAGCTTGCGGAAGTTATAGTATTTATTGTAAGCAACACCGCCCACAAAGCCGGCGATGATGCCTACAAACACGCCCATGTTCAGCGCCGGAGCACCCAGCACCGAGGTGAAGTAGCCGTTGACGGCAATCTCCTGCCCAAACAGGGTGTGGGTCACGGCGTTGGAATCCTCCAGCATGGCACTGGTTACGCCGAAGATGTTGCCGGTGATGACATTGATCAGTGCGAAGGCCAGCACGGCCGCAAAGGCACCGCCGGCGCGCTCCTTGGCCCAGCTGCCGCCGATGGCAACGGCGAACAGAATGTGCAGGTTATTGATGACCGCCCAGCCGATGTTTTCCATGGTGGTGCCGATGGTCATGACTGCCGCAATATCGCCACCGCCCATCTGCACCAGCTTGCCCAGACTGATCATCAGACCGGCCGCGGGCATGACTGCGATGACGGTCATCAGCACCTTGCCCAGCTTTTGCAGGAAATCGAAATTGATGAACCCCTTTTTCTCAGGAGCTGCTTGTGTGGTTGCCATGTTGTTCCTCCCAATTCCTATTTGCATTGATACGCGCAAGCGTTGCATTGCGTTTGCGTAACCTTACGCAACTAGAATAGCGCAATCACACGCTTTTTACAAGAGAAATTTGAGAAGAAAACAGACTTTCTACGATTTACACAACAGGACAAACAATAATTTGTGGAAATTGGCGAGGGATCGGTCAAGATGTGTTGCATGAATTACGCAATATTGTGCGCAAATGTTGACATTGTGTGCAAACGGCTATACAATAGAGGTACTACATCAGGGAGGAACAGATCATGGCAGTTACGATCAAGGATGTCGCTGCAGCAGCCGGTGTTTCGCCGTCAACCGTATCGCGCACCTGTAAGGACAGCCCTTCCATCAGCCGGGATACCAAAGAGCGGGTGCGCCGCATTATGGCACAGTTGGGCTATGAGCCTAACCTTGAGGTGGAGCCTGTAGAGGCTTTTTCCAAGACCATCGGCATTATTTTGCCATCCTCACAGCGCGATGTTTATGAGAACGCCTTCCATCTTGAAATCATTCGCGGTATCGGGCAGTTCTGCAACCAGCGGCGGTATGTGAATACAGTCATCACCGGGCAGGACGATGCGGAAGTGCTGGACGCCATCCAGAGTATGGTCGCCAACGCACAGGCGGACGGCTTTATCCTGCTCTATTCCAAAAAGGACTGCCCTGTGGCGGCGTATCTGCGCAGCGAAGGACTGCTCCATGTCATTGTGGGCAAGGCGGCGCAGTCGGCAAACCAGACCATCTACATTGATAACGACAATGCCCTCGCCGGGGAAGAAGCCACCGACCATCTCTATGAGATGGGACATCGCCGCATTGCGATTTTGGTGTCATAATGCTATGCTGTTTTCCGCAGAGCGCAAGCGCGGGTATCAGATGTCCCTGCTCAAGCACGGCATCACCCCGCGGGAAGGGGACTGTGTGGAGATCAACACCTTAAACGATGCTTATGAGGAGCGGTTGAAAGACCTTCTCACGGCACCGGACCATCCTACTGCCATGCTGGTCAGCGATGATATTCTGGCGGTTGTGCTGGAACAGTTCTGCGGCAAGCTGGGGCTGCATATTCCGAAGGATCTTTCCATCGTGTCCTTCAACAACTCACTGTTCTCACGCATTACCAGTCCGCAGCTGACCACCGTGGATGTAAACCCCTACCAGCTCGGCATGGAAGCCGCCAACCAGACCATCAACCACATTGAAAACCCGAATCTTCTGGCAACAAAGATCATCGTACCGCACCGGCTGATCCCGCGTGAAAGCTGCTGCCCGCCTCCTGAGGTCAGATAGCTGTTGGCGGCGATGCGGCTTTCTTGCAGTATCGTCGGATATCTTTTGAATCAATGGCGCTTTCACTAATAAAGGCAGCTTACCGCTGCCCTTTTTTAAGGCAATACCGCATAATTCTAAGTGCCGATACGGCGCGCGAGGTGCGGCAGCTGCTAAGCCAAAAGCGCAGATAATACTGGATGTCTTATCGAGCATTTTGGCAACGCAGATGCCGTACCGCAGCCGCCGGAGCGGCGCTTAAGCCGTCAGGCGGGAATTGTGCGGTGTTGCCTTAATAGTATGGGTAAATATACCCCTCCACCAGGTCGGCCGGGGTTACGGATCCAAGCGCAAAACAATATACCCTATACCATTGCAAAACAGACGAAAGAGCAGTATAATAAAATTGAAGAAGGCCGCAGAGATGCGGCTTTTCCAAAGCCCATAAGTTAGCTATATCTAACTTATGGGCAAAAATACAAGTCCCAATGACCGCTTCCTACGAAAGACCGAAGGTATTGGAGGAAAAAGCATGGATTGGAAACAAGCTATTGGCAGCGCGTATCACCTGACAGGCGGGAACAATTTTTATGACGGCATGATCACCTGCTCTACCCTGAGTGGGAAAGCGGTGTGCCGTTTGGTGTGGGATATGAACAAGGCAGAAAACGATAGCGGCTTTGCTGGCGGCGATTATGACGATTTTTATTCACTGAGGGAGGAATCCATGAAATACAAAATTGAGAAAAACACCGTGCAGGAAACGCTGGTTCTCCCGCTGTATTCCCGAAAGCTGTGTTCGGAACTGTACCCGAACCTTTACCGGGACGAAACGGCGGTGCATCTGATCGACCAGATCGACTACGACTTTTCAGAGGCAGAGAAAAATTCCCGCAGCCTGATGCAGCGTTTCGGTGCGCTGGAGGTCGCCATGCGGCAGTGCGACCTTGCTTGGGAGGTGCGGGAGTATCTGAAAACGCACCCCTGCGCGGCGGTGGTCAATCTGGGCTGCGGGCTGGACAACACCGGCAGAGTCTGCGACAACGGCAGATGCAAGATCTACAATCTGGACTTCCCGGATGTGATCGCCTTGCGGCAGCAGCTTCTGCCCGCCGGGGAGCGGGAGGAAAATATCCCCTGCAATCTGAACGATGCGGCATGGTTTGACAGAATCGATGCCACCGGCGGGGCGGTGTTCTTTGCCTCCGGGGTGTTCTATTACTTTCTGACGGAGCAGGTCAGGGCGCTGGTGCAGGGGATGGCGGATGCTTTCCCCGGCGGGGTGCTGGTCTTTGATGCCGCCAACCGGACGGCGGTGAAGATGATTGCTAAAACGTGGCTCAGGACTGCGAAAATCAAGGATGTGGGAGCATATTTCGCGATTTCCGATGCGAAAAGCGAGCTTTCCCCATGGGACAGCCGTTTGCAAGTATCCAGCAAGGGCTATATGCTGGGGTACAACGATTTGAAAGACCCTTCCGTCAGCGGCTTTTTCCGATTTCTCGCCAAGGTCGGGGATAACGGGATGAAAATGCAGATCGTGAAGATCAGATTTGGAGACAGACAATGAAATATGCAGGGATGCCCATGGGGATGTGGTTGCTGTTTGTTGGTTCCTTTCAAAAGCAGCTGACCGCAGTGCTGGGCTATGATGCAGACACTGCAAGAGCCATCACGAAAAAGGCAAAGCCGCAATACCGGCAGATCATTGCAGACCTGCCGGAGTTTGAAAAAGCGGACCGCTTCAAGATGAACATTGTCAACTGCGCAATGCTCGGCGCGTTCATTCTCTCCATGCCGCAGCGCCCGGAGGTGGACAGGCTGACGGAGTATTACGCAAAGGCCATGATGACAAAGCCCATGCAGTGGTTCTGCCGTAAGAGCGGAAAAAGCAAGTTTACCGCAAAGGATATTGCCGCCATGAAAGCCACTGCCGCCCTGAAAGCCGCCGACCGCAACCCCTATTCGTGGAACATGGAGTTTTACGAATACCCTGACGGCAGCGGCTACGAGGGACGCTTTACAAAATGCGGCATCTGTGTGCTGATGAAGGAGCTGGGGCTGTATGACCTGACCCCTGCTTTGTGCCATCTGGACTACACCATGAGCGAAGCAGGCGGTGTGACAAATTTTATGCGGCAGTATACCCTTGCTTCCGGCGGACCCTACTGCGACTGCGGATACAAAAAGAAGAATAAATAGGGGGAGCGCGCAATGCTTGTCAAGTCTATGACAGAGGAAGAGATTTGCGAAATCGGCCATGCGTTCGGCTACTATGACTACGGAGAGGAAACGGGAATGTCCGCCGCCTTTTCCGGGAAAGAAGCCACGGCAAACTATATCTGTGCTTATGTGCGCGGGGTGCTGCGAGGCGGCTTTCTGCACATTACCGGCGAGCAGGGTGAGGGCTATATCGCCTATAAGCTGCCAAAGGAGAAGATGGGACTCAAGACGATGTGGCCCATTGCCTGCGGAATGCTGCGCAACTCCACCCTGAAGCGCCTTCTGCAGTTTGGTATCGCTATCAAGCGGGGAGGGGCTTCCCTGCAAGACCGCATGGACAAGGAAAAGAAACCCTACATTTTCGTTGGACTTGTCTGTGTGCGGGAGAAATATCAGGGGCAGGGATATATGCGAAAGGTGCTGGACATTGCCTTTGCCGAGGGCGACCGGCTGGGCGTGCCGGTGATTCTGGAAACAGATGCCAAGTCTAAGTGCGACAAATATGTACATCTGGGCATGGAACTGGCCGGAGTGCGCGACATCGGCGTATTTGGCAAGCTGTATGACCTGATCAAGTACCCGAAGCCGTCAAATGAAAACGGGACAATGTGAGGAAAGTGCGGCAGCGCAATAAAGAAAGAAGAAACAAAACCGTTCATCTTGTAGTAATAGCACTGAAGATGGACATCGCTGAAAAATGTTTTTACATAACGTATGGAGTTGATTTTATTTGGTAACACAGGTGCGCAACCTGTCGCTTGCAAAACTTACGATTTTACGCTGTTATTTCAACCCATAAACACAAAGGCTGAAATGTAAATAACACATCGGCTATGCCGTATAAGTTCAGTAAGAGTGAAAGCCGATTAACGCTGCGCGGAAGACTGCGCTGCATCCGGCACAAAATATTTCCGAAGGGGAAAGCGATCGTAGAAGGTCCAGTGCTTTTCATAAAACGCGGAGAATTGGCCGATGATCCAGCCGTTGAGGAGTGCGCAGAGGATCGTGCCCCATTTTACGCCCACAAAATGCCAAGGGCCGAAGGCAAGAAAGCTCATCGCAACGCCGAGAAGGCAGCTTGCACAGTCGTATCCGGTTTTGAAACGGTTAATATCAACACCGAAATGGGCGGATACCTCCTTCACGAACAGCTCATAGACCTCCGGCGATATATAGGTGTGGAACATTGCAGAAACACCTGCGGCGCAGAAAAGCATCCCCGCCGCATAGTAGATACCCCGCAGTGCAATGCCGCCGGATGGGAGCATCGCCCCAAGAGACATAAGCGCGTCCAGCACAATGCCGTAAACGACCGCAGTAACAAAAGAAAACAGATATGATATGCGAAAACGCCGCAGCAATAGGCTCATGGCGAGCAGCAGCACGGCCTGCAGGCAGTACTCAGCCATGCCAAAGGTGAAAAAGTGCCATGCTGGCGACAGCCAGCGATACAGCAGGTAGGCGGGTGCAACTACCATAGAGACACCGAAATCAGCCTTCTCCATCAAAACAACGCCCCACGCTACCAATACAATACCCAGAACATAGGCAAGCTCGGTGCTGAATTTCTTCTTCATAAGAACCTCCCAAACAAAAAATGAGCCTTTTCCGTTTGATAAAGAAACGGAAAAAGCTCTTTTTTAATTATAACATGTCTGTCAAGCCGCGGTAATAAACGGCCGCGATGCCTCAGGTCTTGAGCTCGGGCAGCGGGATCTCCGGCATCAGCTCATCAGAAACGATGCGCAGCATATCCTCCAGCCGGGCAAGATCCTCGGGGGCAAAGCGCTTTTTGGCGCGTGCCATGACGAGATGCAGGTAGGAATAGCTGATATTGTAGTAATCCAGATATTTCTGGGTCGGCCGCAGGTGATATTCCCGCTTGTCGGCGGTGGAGCGGATACGCTCCACATAGCCCTTTTTGACAAGGGAATTGATTTTATAGGCGGCGTTGGGGGTGGACAGGTTCATCATGTGGCTGAACTGGGCGATGGTCGGTTCCCCCAAAGCCGTAATGACCTCCATGCAAAAGGACTCCACGGTCGTAAGGGTGGCCTCGCGGTCCTCAAACCGGCTGAAGATCTGCTTATAAAAATGCAGCTTGAATTTTGTGTACACCTGACCGAAAGCCTGATCCAGCATGGCGCGTATCCTCCTGTTGGTTAATGGCTTTATTATACCACAATGCGCCGCGCAAAACCAGTCCTCAGGCATCTGCAATCACAAAAGTCAGCTCTGCATTCGCGGCACGCTCATTGCCTACCCATGCGGTGGCCTTGCCTATGCCGATCGGCCCATGCTGCTCTACCAGCTCACATTCCAGCGTCAGCACATCGCCGGGCACGACCTGACGGCGGAACCGGGCGTTTTTAACACCGCCGAACAAAGCGAGCTTACCCTGATTCTCGGGCAGGCTCAGCTCTGCTACGGCACCGGTCTGGGCTAAAGCCTCCAGGATCAGCACGCCGGGCATGATCGGCCGGCCGGGGAAATGCCCCTGAAAGAACGGCTCGGTGCGCGTCACGCATTTAATGCCGCGCGCCCAATGGCCGGGGGTGTAATCGGTGATCTTATCCACCAGTGCAAAAGGGGAGCGGTGCGGCAGAATCGCTTCGATTTCCGCTGCCGTCAGCGTGCGCGGCGGGTCATTGGGGGTGATCTTCATGGCTGTCCTCCCAGCGTTTTAAGACGATGCAGGCGTTATGCCCGCCAAAGCCAAGGCTGTCACTGATAGCGTAGTCCACCTGCACATTTCGGCCTGTGTTGGGGATATAGTCAAGATCCAGCGCAGGGTCGGGCGTCTGCAGGTTTACAGTGGCCGGCAAAAAGCCATCGTACAGAGCCAGCGCGGTGAAAACACCCTCCACACCGCCGGCACCGCCCAGCAGATGCCCGGTCATGGATTTGGTGGAGGATACGGCCAGCCGGTAGGCATGGTCACCGAACACCGACTTGATGGCAGCGGTCTCACAGCTGTCATTCAGGTGGGTGGAGGTGCCGTGAGCGTTGATATACCCGATCTGCTCGGGGGCTACACCGCCGTCCGCCAATGCCAGCCGCATGCAGGCGGCACCGCCGACACCATCCGGCGCGGGCGCCGTGAAGTGGTAGGCATCGCAGTTGGTGCCGTAGCCTACGATCTCGGCGTAGATTTTGGCACCGCGCGCCCGGGCAGCTTCCAGCTCCTCAAGCAGCAGTACACCGCTGCCCTCGCCCATCACAAAGCCGCTGCGCTCTGCGTCGAACGGGATAGAGGCGCGAGCCGGATCCTCTGCAGTGCTGAGGGCCTTCATGCTGGCAAAGCCGCCGACACCCAGCGGGCTGATGCAGCTTTCTGTGCCGCCGCAGAGCATACGGTCCTCATAGCCGTCCCGGATACGGTGGAAGGCATCGCCGATGGCGTTGGTGCCGCCGGCACAGGCGGTCGTGGGGCAGCTGCAGATGCCCTGCAAACCGAACAGGATGGCTGTCTGCCCGGCGGCCATATTGCCGATGGACATCGGCACAAAATAGGGGCTGACACGCTCAAAGCCCTTTTGCAGGCCGCGGGTATGCTCGGCCTCGATGGTGGGCAATCCGCCGATGCCGCTGGAGAGAATCACGCCGAACCGTGTGCGGTCGATGTTTTCCAAGACAAGGCCGCTGTCCTGCATAGCTTCGATGGCGGCGGCCACGGCAAACTGGGTGAAGCGAGCCATCTTGCGGGCTTCGCGGCGGTCAAGACGAGTGTTCGGATCAAAGTCCTTGACCTCGGCAGCCAGCTTGACCTTGAAATCCGCCGTGTCAAAGGCGGTGATCGGCCCCACGGCGCAGCGGCCAGCCTTGACGGCGGCCCAGCTTTCCGCCACAGTGCTGCCGGTCGGGTTGACTGTGCCAAGACCGGTTATGACGACTCTGCGTTTGTTATTGCTGTTCATAGCTAACCTCACATTCCCATGCCGCCGTCTATGCAGAGCAGCTGTCCGGTGATGTACTCGGCACGTTCTCCTGCCAGAAAGGCAATGGCGGCAGCGACATCCTCGGGGCGGCCGGGCTTGCCCATCGGGATGGCGGCGTTTGCGGCGGCGCGGGCAGCCTCCGGCATGGCCGCTGTCATATCGGTCGTGATAAAGCCCGGCGCAACGGTGTTGGCCGTCACGCCGCGGGAGGCGTATTCCTTCGCAACGCTCTTCATCAGGCCGATAAGACCTGCCTTGCTGGCGGCATAGTTTGCCTGACCCGCGTTGCCGTGCAGGCCCACTACGCTGCTGACGCTGATAATGCGGCCGTACCGCTGGCGCATCATCAGGCGGGCGGCGGTCTTTGTGCAGAAGAAAGCGCCCTTTAAATTGGTCTCGATGACAGCATCAAAATCGGCCTCTGTCATCTGCAGCAGCAGTTTGTCGGCGGTGACGCCCGCATTGTTGACCAGCACATCCAGCCGCCCGAAGGCGGCGGCTGCATCCTCAACGAGCTGCTTGCAGGCCTCTGGGCGGCGCACATCTGCCTGCAGGGCCACTGCCTGTACGCCGAGTGCGCGGCAGTCAGCGGCGGTCTGTTCGGCTGCTGCGGCGCTGCCGGCATAGTTGACGGCAATATCCATGCCCTCGGCAGCCAGTGCCAGACAGGCGGCGCGGCCAATGCCGCGCGCCCCGCCGGTCACCAGTGCGGCACGGCGCGGTGTTTCGCTTTGTACCATGGGCTCACGCTCCTTGTAGTGTGCGGATAAGCTGCTGCAGCTGGGCAGCGGTCTCCACGGGATAACAGGCAATCGCGCTGCCGACCGTCTTTTTCACAAAGCCGGTCAGTGCTTTGCCGGGGCCGATCTCGATGGCAGTATCTACGCCCAGCTCAGCCAGACGGCGGACGGTATCCTCCCAGCGGACGGCGGAATGTACCTGCTTTTCCAGCAGGGAAGGGATCGTGTCAGCAGCATCCTTTTCGCGGCCCAGACAGTTGAAAAGCACCGGACACTGCATCGGTGCAAAGGACACGGCCTTGAATTTCTCCTGCAGGGCATCCCCGGCCGGCTGCATGAGGGCAGTGTGGAAAGGCCCGCTCACCTTCAGCGGCAGGCAGCGCTTTGCACCGGCCTGCGCAGCCAGTGCGGCGGCCTTGTCAACAGCGGCCTGGTCACCGCCAATGACCAGCTGGCCGGGGCAGTTGTAGTTGCAGATCTGTACAACGCCCGCATCGGCAGCGGCGTCGCAGCAGCGCTGCAGGGCATCGCAGTCCAGTCCCAGCACAGCGGTCATGCCGCAGCTGCGCCCGGCAGCGGCTGCAGCCATGGCTTTCCCGCGGAAGGCCGTCAGTGCAACGGCGGTACGGGCATCAAATACGCCTGCGCAGGCCAGCGCCGAGTATTCGCCGAGCGAAAGACCGGCAGCGTAGTCGGGTGTGATGCCGGCAGCGCGCAGCACGGCGGTGACACCGCCCGCAAAGGCGGTCATGCAGGGCTGGGTGTACTGGGTTTCGTTCAGCACACCCGCTGCATCGGTAAAGCAGACCTCTTGTAAGTCAAAATCAACAGCGGCAGCCGCCTCATCGAAGGCTGCGCGGAACTCGGGACAGGCATCGTAGAGATCCGCACCCATGCCGGGGTGCTGGCTGCCCTGACCTGCGTATAAAAAGCAAGCTTCATGCAAAAACCTCCTTAGAGCGTCAGGGCTGCAATGCACTGACGCGCACCGGACACCATCTCGTCCAGAATCTGTGCAACGGGGCGGACCTCATGCAAAAGACCCGCCGCCTGCCCGGCCATCAGGCTTCCGTTGACCGTGTCACCGTCAAAAACTGCCTTGCGCAGGCTGCCGAGTGTGAACTGCTCCAACGCAGCCTTATCAGCGCCGGCCTTTTCCTGCCGGACATATTCGCGGCTCATGCGGTTTTTCAGCACACGGACAGGTGTGCCGCCAAGGCGGCCTGTCACGATGGTATCGCTGTCACGCGCCTTGAGGAGCGCATCCTTATAATTTTCGTGGATAGGGCATTCGGTGCTGGTCAGCAGACAGGTGCCGACCTGAACGCCGCAGGCACCCAGCGCCAGCGCCGCCGCAAGGCCGCGTCCGTCCGCGATGCCGCCTGCTGCAATGACCGGCAGATCCACGGCATCCACGACCTGCGGTACCAAGGCCATCGTGGTCATCTCGCCCACATGGCCACCGCTTTCAGTGCCCTCGGCGATGACGGCATCAATGCCGAGGGGCGCAAGATGTCTGGCCAGCACGGCGGCTGCCACGACCGGAATTACAGTGATGCCCGCCGCTTTCCATGCAGCCATGTACTTGCCGGGATTGCCGGCACCCGTGGTCACGATTTTGACACTCTCGTCGATGACGATTTGGGCAAATTCGTCCGCCTGCGGGTGCATCAGCATAATGTTGACGCCAAACGGCTTATCGGTCAGGCGGCGGCATTGGCGGATGTTCTCCCGCAGTGTTTCGGGGGTCATGCCGCCCGCACCGATCAACCCCAGCGCACCGGCGTTGGAGCAGGCCGCTGCAAACTCACCGGTCGCAATGTTGGCCATGCCGCCTTGTATAATCGGGTATTTTGTGCCCAGAATTTCATTCAGCAGTTTCATTTTCTCTACCTTTATAAGTAAGCAGCATGCCGCCCCATGTAAGCCCGCCGCCAAAGCCGATGCAGGCCAGCTGCTGGCCGGGCTGCAGCAGACCGCTCTCGCTCATCTCATGCAGGGCCAGCGGGATGCTGGCGGCGCTTGTGTTGCCGTAGCGGTCGATGTTTTTGTAAAACTTGGCGGGGTCTGCGTTCAGCTGTTTTATGCAGTGATCAAGGATACGGCTGTTGGCCTGATGGCAGACCACCCAGTCCAAATCATCAAGCGTCTGGTTTGTCTGGTCAAGCACCGTGTGCAGGCAGTGCGGCAGGGCCTCCACCGCAAAGCGAAAGACGGCGCGGCCGTCCATCGTGATGGGCGCGGTATCGCGTGCGGACACACCGCCGACCCGGATCGCGTCACTGCCGCGCGCGCCCAGCATAACGGCAAACGGTGCGGTATCAATCAGCTCCAGAATAGCGGCACCGGCACCGTCACCGAACAGCACACAGGTGGAGCGGTCGGCAGGGTCTGTCAGCCGGGAGAGTGCCTCGCAGCCGATGACGAGTGCGTACCGCCCACCCAGTGTGGCCAGCAGCCCATGGGCTGCCGCAGCGGCGTACAGAAAACCGGTGCAGGCCGCGTTCACATCAAAGGCCGGGCGGTTTTCCGGCAGGTGCAGCGCCGCCTGTACACGGCATGCCACGCTCGGCGCGGCAGTGGGGGAGGAGAGGGTGGCAGCAACGCAGCAGGCAATATCCTCCGGGGCAAGGCCGCTGCGCGCAAGCGCCTGACGGGCTGCGGCGATGGCCAGTGTGGCCGCGTCCTCCTCGTCCGTACAGTAGCGGCGCTGCCGGATGCCTGTGCGGGTGGTGATCCATGCATCGCTGGTGTCCACCTGATGGCTCAGTTCCTCATTTGTCACAACGCGGCCGGGCTTGGCCCCGCCGGTCGCAATCAGCTGCAGACCTCTCATGCGCCCCTCATTTCTCCGATGCGGCGGTACTTTTTGTACCGCTGATCGGCCAATGCCTTACCGCTCATGCGGCAGAGCTTTGCCAGATGTGCCTGAATGGCGGTATCCATCCGGGCAAACAATGCCTGCCGCCCGCGCTGTGCGCCGCCCAGCGGCTCGGGAATGATCTCCTCCACGATGCCGTCATCGTACAGATCCTGCGCAGTCAGCCGCATCATGGTGCAGGCCTCACCGCTGCGGGCGGCATCCTTCCAGAGAATGCTGGCAAAGCCCTCAGGGCTGAGTACCGAATAGACGGCATTTTCCAGCATCAAAATATGGTTGGCAACGCCAAGGCCCAGTGCGCCGCCGCTTGAGCCCTCGCCGGTAACGACTGCCAGCACAGGCACGCTCAGGCCGCTCATCTCCATCAGGCAGCGGGCAATCGCCTCGCCCTGACCGCGCTCCTCGGCGTCCTTGCCGGGGTAGGCACCGGGCGTGTCAATAAAGGTGATGATCGGGCGGTTGAACTTTTCCGCCTGCTTCATGACGCGCAGGGCCTTGCGGTAACCCTCCGGCCCCGGCATACCGAAGTTGCAGCGCAGGTTTTCCTCCAGTGAGCCACCCTTGCGGTGCCCCAGCACTGTGACCGGCATCCCGTGGAACCGGGCAATACCGCAGAGAATGGCGGCATCCTCCTTGCATTGCCGGTCGCCGCATTGCTCAAAAAAGTCGGTGAACAGGTTGTCGATGATCTCATCAATGTGCGGCCGGTCAGGTCGGCGGGCCAGAAACACACGATCCTCCGGCGTCAATGCCGTGCAGCGCTGCAGAAGGGCATCCTCCTGCGCGGCAAGCTCTGCCAGCTCGGCTGCGTGGGCAGTCAAATCAAGCATCTCGCCGTCATCTGCACCGCTTAGTGCATCGATCTGTGCGTCCAGCGGTTCAAGCTGCTGCAAAACCTCTTTGATCAACTGTACTTCCTCCTTTGGGTGTGCAGGCGCAGAATACGCTCCAGCGTTTCCTTCATCGCAGCGCGTGATACGACCTGATCGAGAAAGCCATGCTCCAGCTGAAACTCACTGCGCTGAAAGCCGTGGGGCAGCTTTTCGCCGATGGTCTGCTCGATGACGCGCGGCCCGGCAAAGCCGATGAGCGCTCCCGGCTCTGCAAGCATGATGTCACCCAGACTGGCAAAGCTGGCGGTCACACCGCCGGTGGTGGGGTGGGTCAGTACGCTGATATACAGTCCGCCGCGGCGGCTGAACCGCTCCAGCGCGGCGCTGGTTTTGGCCATCTGCATCAGGCTGAAGATGCCCTCCTGCATGCGCGCGCCGCCGCTGGCGGAAAAGATGACGAGCGGCAGATGCTTGTCCGCCGCATATTCAACGGCGCGGGTGATCTTCTCGCCCACGGCGGTGCTCATGCTGCCCATGAAAAACCGGCTGTCCAGCACGGCAACCACCGCCTGCACACCGCCGATTTTGCCTGTGGCCGTGACCGCCGCCTCCTTCAGCCCGGTCTTGGCGGCGGCTGCCGTCAGCTTGTCCGGGTATTGCGGAAAATGCAGCACATCCTGCGGGGTCAGATCGGCGTTCAGCTCCTTGAAGGTGCCGTGGTCCAGCACAAGGCTTAACCGGTAATAGGCACCGATGGGCAGATGCACGCCGCAGTTGGGGCAGACATACAAGCTTTTGGCCCAGACCTGCCGTGTGGCGCGGCGCCCGCACTTTTCACAGTCCACAAACTGGGGCGGTGTCCAGTTGGGGGCTGCTGTACCGGCATCGCGGCGGGCCTTCAGCTGAAAGCTGCGCTCCTGCGGCGTGACCGGGAACAGCTTTTCAATGGTGCTCATGGCTTTCGGCTCCCTCAGGCGGCGCGGGCGGCCAGATAGTCAAAGATGTCACCCACGGTTTTGAGATTCACAAGATCCTCATCGGCAATCGAAACACCGAATTTATCCTCAAATGCCATATTCAGCTCCACAGCGTCCAGACTGTCCGCCTGCAGATCCTCCGTCAGGCTGGCCTCCGGGGTGACCTTATCGGCATCGCAGCTCAGGGTGTCAACAAATACTTCCTTCAGTTCGTCAAAGCACATGGTATGTACCTCCTATATATTTACCTAAATTTATTGATGCAAATTTGCAACGAGGTCATTATACCACGAATTGTTGACATGTCAATAGAATTAGCTAAAATAATTTACCTATAATTTTTGTGGTAAAAATAAATTCACAGCCGGGCTTGATTTTCGCAGTTTTCAGCGAAAATTATAATAGATAGATCAGCATGTCAAAAAATCACATTCTTGTCCTATTGAATGTGTAGGGGCGACCATTGGTCGCCCGCTAACCTGGTGCAGCAACGCGTTTTTCAGAAAAGCATTTTCACAGAGAAACGGGCAGGGGCGAGCAATGCTCGCCCCTACAAGAGTTTTTGGCAGCCTGATAGATGTATTGTGGCTGTGGCTGACTATGTGGACCGCCACCGCAGGCGTGGTGAGAGCGTGGAAAAGATTCGCCGCCAGCTGAGTGACCAGAGCGGCACACGGTTTGACCCTGCGTTTGTGCAGGCGATGCTCGAAATTATGTAAAAAAAACTGCTGCCGTCCAAATAGCGGCAAGGCAGTTTTTGTTCTAGGATTCCTGATCAGGGTTATATTTTTTCTACGTCCGAACACAAAATAACAAAATAATAG
>ENA-OUNH01000040-OUNH01000040.1-human-gut-metagenome-genome-assembly--contig:-NODE-40-length-50476-cov-5.707958_pt1 | contig 50476 bp, 54 predicted proteins | sample MGYA00242806_ERZ504814 | MGnify/ENA primary metagenome ERZ504814 (study PRJEB26092, sample SAMD00036389) | human gut metagenome | host: Homo sapiens | study: EMG produced TPA metagenomics assembly of...
GTATTTTTTACCGCTTCCGCATGGGCATGGATCGTTTCTTCCGATCTTCTTTCCTTTTACAACTGTTGTTGAATTTCTGGATTCTTTGTATAACTCTTTTCTTCTTTCTTCTGTAAGAATGTCATCCCATTCCTTTAAGTTGTAAAGCCATTCTGCACGACATCCAACCATGTTGTAATATAATTTCTCGAAGTCGATGTCTAAGCTTACCTGTGTATTTTCATCCATCTCTTCGATTGGGTTTGCTTCTTTTAAGCTGTCGTTGATCCCATCTAAGAATCCTACAAACATCTGTAATTCTGTCTCGTATTTGTCTGCTAATTCTTTCACTGTTCCAGATACAACTGTATCTTTGTCAGCTAATAATTGTTCGTAGATTCCTTTTTCAATGTTGAAGTAATTTAACCAGAACTGCTGTCCTTCTGCTGTTCTATCGTCAAATTTATATGCGTAATCACGCCATTCCTGTAATAAAGCCATATTCATTCCATCCTTTTCTTTTAAAAATGTTATTTTCCTTTGATACTATAACAAATCTCTGGCTCTTTTTCAACAATCGACAGCAATTTTACATAAAAATCCCCCATTCCACGGCTTCGCAGAGTGGGGGAATACTTAAGGGGAGGATAAGTATTTCTCTATCCAGTTCTTTTATTAACTGGATATTCTTATTATGTCCTCTCTTTTGCTTCTTATTCACTTTCTTTTATAAAATATTTTACTCTTTCAAAACACAATAATCTATGCTAGGATACCTCATAGGTATATATATTTACGAAAGGATGTTATGATGAAAAACAAAAGCGTATGAAGCAGATCACAGCGATCCTGCTGATCGTGATATTGCTTGCCATCATCGGATCTACTATCATTTTGCAGTGAGCGGAAGCCAGTTATTCTGGATGTCACTGTTTTTGATGTTTTTCTTTCCGATCTTTTTATGGGCAATGTCATTTTTGTATAAATGGAGTAAAAATAAGAACGAGCACTGATGTTTTATTTTCAGTGCTCATTTTTATTTTACTTTCTGATTCTTTCCAAATATTCTTTGATATTTTTCTCATATCCATTTTCCGTTGGTTCATAAAACGTTGTTCCAAGAAGCTCATCTGGAAGATACTGTTGTTTTACATAATGATCTGGATAATCATGCGCATATTTATATCCGATTCCATGTCCTAGTTTCGCTGCGCCTTTGTAATGAGCATCTCTTAAATGATTAGGAACTGCTCCGATCTTATGATTTCTGACAGATTCTAATGCCTGATCAACTGCCATATATGCTGCATTGCTCTTTGGTGCACTGGCTACATAAGTAACTGCCTGTGCCAGTATGATCCTTGCTTCTGGCATTCCGATCCGTTCCACTGCCTGTGACGCTGCAACTGCTACCTGTAATGCCTGCGGATCAGCATTTCCAACATCTTCGGATGCACAGATCATGATTCTTCTTGCAATAAATGTAACACTTTCTCCGGCATCGATCATTCTTGCCAGATAATAAATAGCTGCATCTGGATCTGATCCTCGCATACTTTTGATAAATGCAGAAATCACATCATAGTGATTATCCCCGTCTTTGTCGTATTTTGTCACTCTTCTTTGGATACATTCCTGTGCTACATCGATATCGATATGAATCTTTCCATCTTCAGCAGGTTCTGTTGTTAATATTCCAAGTTCGATCGCATTTAAAGCACTTCTTGCATCTCCTTCTGCCATATCTGAGAGAAAATCCAGTGCATCATCGGTGATCGTTGCTCCATAGATCCCCATTCCTTTTTCGTCATCTGTAATAGCTCTTACGATCAATTTCTTAATATCTTCTTTATCTAATAAATGTAGTTCAAATACATTGGATCTTGAGATCAACGCCTGATTTACTTCAAAATACGGATTCTCTGTCGTTGCTCCGATCAAAATGATCGTTCCATCTTCTACAAATGGCAGCAGGTAATCTTGTTGTGCTTTATTGAATCTGTGGATCTCATCGATAAACAAGATCGTCTTCTTCTGATACATTCCAAGAGATTCTTTCGCATCTGCCACCGCTTCCTGCATATCTTTCTTCCCAGATGTTGTTGCATTCATCTGTACAAAATTTGCTTTGGTCGTATTGGCAATGACTTTTGCTAAGGTTGTCTTTCCTGTTCCTGGTGGACCATAGAAAATGATCGAGCTGATCTTATCCGCTTTGATCGCTCTATATAGTAATTTATCTTTTCCAATAATATGTTCCTGACCCACCACTTCATCGAGGGTTGCAGGTCTCATTCTCCCTGCTAATGGCGACTCTTTATCTTTATTTAATTCTCTTGCATATTCAAATAAATCCATAGTTTTCCTCCAGATTTTATCTTAGCACAGGGTATTGAGAAAATCTATGAATTATTCATACATTTTTTATAAATAAGACATGAATTTATCATATTCCTTTGCTATAATGAAAGAAGTTAATAACAAAGCACGGGTTAGGAGTTATCATGAAAAATACAGCAATTGAAAAACTTTCTTATACCGAAGTTACGAAGAATATCAGTCAAGCTGAATATAACCAGACACAGGAAGAATATATCCTGTCCAAATCTCCTGATAAATATATGATCAGTCTTCCGGTCAAGGTATTAATGTTTGAAGGAGCAAAGGACAGTTCCCCATTTACATATTATTTCTATATGGAGAATGATGAAGATCTCTATCTGATGCAGAGAAAGCGGAACGGATCTGTGGTAGATAAAACAAAGATCCCTTTGACCAAAGAACAAGGACAGAAGATTTTGGATGGTGATTATCAATTTTTATTAGACAGTGATGAACCATTACTTAATTCTCTTTATTTTCAGTTTACGGTAAATCAGCTGCATCCTTTGTATCGAAAAGAATGTACGAGAAAGATCTTTCATCAGAATCGTTTCTTAGATGAGATCGTGGATATTCATATCGTGAGAACACCTTTTGAAGAAGATCAGGATTTCTTCGCTACGCATGAGACGATACTTAAGGGTGGTAATAATAATGGATTACGACGAAATACCAGACAGTATCTGAATATGTCGAAGCCTATGAGTGAATTGTTGAATTATCAGAATTCTCTAATGTAAATATGGTGGAATGACGGAAATTATTGGTGGAATATTATAAAAAAAGATCATGTGTCTGCAGACGTGTTCGTACGGTTGCAGACACATGATCTCTTTTTATAATATTCAAATAATTTACGTGATTCAAACCACTACAGAGTGTGTATGTTAAACTGTACTGGATTTCAACTTTAGATGATTGTTATCGGAATTTTCTTTTTAACATCACAGATATTAATAATTTATTTCCATTCAATTTTTATTTTATAATCACCATTTACACTGCTTAGCATACCGGTGGATGTGTATCTTCTATTACAATTTTGCATGTGTAACCTGGCATTTCATAATTTCCCTTTGATTCTATCTATGAAGATATTTCTCTTTCGTTGCAAGCCCACCCCTGATGTGACGTTCAGATTTATTGATGTCTAGTACCTTTCTTGCTTGTCTGGCAAGTGTTTTGTTGATCGTTTCTAACCGTTCTGTCACATCTTTATGTACTGTGCTTTTGCTGACGCCGAACTGCTTGGCTGTCTGGCGTACTGTAGCATTATGTTCAATGATGTAGATCGCACTTTCAATGACTCTTTCTTCCATGTATTTCTTCAATGGAAAAGCCCCCTGTAAATGTTGTTTTTACAGTGTATGCTTGGGGCAGGGTTGCTATGTCCTTAAAATCTAGAAATATACCAATTGTTCTTTTGGCGATTCTGATTTTTCGATTCTGATCGCTGTTAAGATTGGCATTGTCTTATCATATGCTTCATTGTATTCTGAATGAATCTGTGCTGTTAATGTTACCCATTCGTTATTGAGAATTCTCTTTAATGTCTTGGATTTCGTCTGGTTTAATCTGCACAGATATCCAATAAATGTCATATCATCTTCACAACATGTCATTGCTTTACGTCCAGGAATGATCATTCCCGGTGGCATCTTTGGACTGCGCTGGACCTGAACACGCATTTCCACAGTCTTTCCTTCGTAAACCTCTGGACGTTCCATCGCATCGATATACCAGATTCCATAATCTTCGTCTTCGACTTTGATCACATCTGCATTCACATCATATGGCAGCAGTTCATCCTGTGCCATCTCTTTTCCATCGGCACGTTCGAAACCTACCTGTGCTCTTGGATTAACTGCTTTGATGCTTCTTCGGAAACTTCCCATATTCGTATTGTCATCACAGCGGTTAAAAATGACAAGATCTGCCATCTTAAACATTTCCATAAACATAGATTTCATATTTTTCAAATACAAATCTGCTGTAGATGCATCAACTGTTACGATCACCTGATATAACTCAAGATCTGTCTCATCTACTACATCCATCAGATCGTCAATGGAGTACATTCCATTGTATTCGATCATGACACGGTCTGGATAATAATTTCTCTGACATCCTCTGACAAATTCTTTTGTGAAATCTTCCATATTTTCAATATTCACCACGAATGAATTTGTCTTCTCTAGCATTTCTTTATCGTATTCGACTTCTCCTTCTTCAAACGTAAGGATCATTGTTTTCTCGCCGTCATTAAAATAATCCTGGTTTAATGTTTCTTTGATCAGTGTTGATTTTCCACTTTCTAAAAATCCCCATACCAGGTATGCCGGTAATTCGTACATCTTTTTTCCTCCTGTTATTTAAAAGAATAAACCTTCTAATTCATCTTCTTTTAATTTAGATCCAATGACACAGATTCTTCCTGTGTAATCCGCACTTCCTTCACGGATTTCATATTCCCCTGGAACAAGGTCAAACTGAACCCATGATCCGTCTTCTGTCTGTAAAATACCTTTGGATCTTAAGATCATACCATAGCTGTCATCTTTGGATAATTTCTGTAAGATCGTATCCAGTTCTTCCTTATTATATTTCTTAGGTGTTTCTTTGCCCCAGCTTGTAAATACTTCATCTGCATGATGATGGTGGTGGTGATCATGGTCATGTCCACATCCACAGCTGCATTCTTCATCATGATCGTGATGATGTTCATGATCATGGTCGTGGTCGTGATCATGTCCGCATCCACAGCTGCATTCTTCATCATGATCGTGATGGTGATGTTCGTGATCATGTTCGTGATCATGTTCGTGATCATGGTGTCCACCGCACACAGGGCAGATTTCCTCTTCTTCTAATAATTCTTTGACCATATCATTTCCATCTTCCATAACTTTTAAGATCTGTTCTCCAGAAAGCTCATCCCATGGTGTTGTGATAATCGCAGCTTTTTCGTTATGTTCACGAAGCAGTGCTACACTTTCATTTAATTTATCTTCTGCTACATCTCCTGTACGGCTTAAGATGATGGATCCTGCATATTCTACCTGATTATTATAGAATTCACCGAAGTTCTTTATATACATCTTGCATTTCTTTGCATCTGCAACTGTCACAAAGCTGTTTAAGTCTAGTTCAACATCTTCCGCAACACCTTGTACAGCTTTGATAACGTCTGATAATTTACCAACTCCTGATGGTTCAATGATGATACGGTCTGGGTTGTACTGTGTAACTACTTCTTTTAATGCACTTCCGAAGTCTCCAACTAAAGAACAACAAATACATCCAGAATTCATCTCTGTTACTTCAATCCCTGCGTCCTTAAGGAATCCTCCATCGATACCAATCTCGCCAAATTCATTCTCGATCAGTACGACTTTCTCTCCTTTTAATGCTTCTTTTAATAATTTCTGGATCAGAGTTGTTTTACCTGCTCCTAAAAATCCTGATATGATATCAATCTTTGCCATTTTATATTACCTTCCTTTATGTTCTATTCTTATCTTTCCTGTCACCTTAGACTTTCCGTTTTTTTGCTTTTGAAAAAAGCAGAAAACTTGAGGTTAGGGAACAAATATATTTTACTACTTCCATAATATTTGTCAAAACATTCTTTCAGGAGTATAATGAAAAAAATTAACAAAACGAAGGAGTTATATGACTTATGAGAAAATACTACCCAAATTACTCCATTGGAACCGACGCATATGCCGACATCCCTATGGTATGTGAAAAATACGGAACAAAAGCTGTGATCATCGGAGGAACACATGCCTTGGCTGCCGCTGCCGATCTGATCAAAGAAGCTGTTGCTGACAGCAATATCATGATCACCGGTGTCTTTGAATACGGTGGTGAAGCCAGTCGTGAACACATAGATGAATTAAATTCTCATCAAGAAGTTATTGATGCTGATATGATCTTTGTATGTGGTGGCGGAAAAGCGATTGATACTTGTAAAGTATTGTCACAGGAAAGCAACCGACCATTCTTTACATTTCCAACGATTGCTTCTACTTGTGCTTCTTGTACATCACTTGGTATCATCTATCATCCAGATGGTTCCCTTCGTGAATATTCTTTCCAGGAGAAACCTTCTGAATGGATCTTTATCAATACACAAGTGATCGCCAATGCTCCTGAAAAGTACCTGTGGGCTGGAATTGGTGATACAATGGCTAAATTTTATGAATGTACAACCAGTGCCCGTGGTGATAATGATCTAGACCATAGCACTTCCATGGGCGTCCAAATCAGTAATCTTTGTGCCAGACCATTAGTAAAATACGGTGTAGAAGCCTTAGAAGAATGTCGAAATCATACTCCTGGAAAAGCTCTGGAAGAAGTCATTCTTGGAATTATCGTTTCTACTGGTTTTGTGTCAAATCTTGTCGGAATTGATTTAAATACCGGACTTGCACATGCCTGCTATAACGGATTTACTGTATGTAAATCTACCGAAGAACATGGACATCTGCATGGCGAGATCGTTGCTTATTGTATCCTGATCTTATTAAAAGTTGATCATCAGGAAGAGGAATTTAAGAAAATCTATGAATTCTCCAAGAATATGGGATTTCCTGTGAAACTTGCGGATATTCATGCGACGATTGATGATATGGATGCTGTGATCACAAAGGCTTTATCTGGAATTGATGTACGTGTATGGCCTTATGAAGTAACTCCTGATATGATCCTTGATGCTGTAAAAGAGATCGAGCAAGTTGCTTTATAAAATAACTTTATCAAGGGGATTCCCTTGAAATTTCCTATGATATAAAAAGGATATTGGTGTCACGATCAATATCCTTTTTCTTTATTTTTCTGTATTAAATTTCTTAAATGGCCGCGGTGTCATAAATGTCCCGCTGGCGCTTCCGACGAGTTCTTCTCCTACATAGGCTTTTCCAACAAAATTCATGATCGTTTTTCCTGTGGACACTGCTTCTACCTCTGTTCTTACGGTTGCTCCTGTTGGTATTCCTTTTAAAAATGTTGTAGAAAGCTGCACCGTTGGGGCTACACTATAATCGCCCAATCCAGCAGTCAATGTTCCAAATGCAATATCAAACATCCCTGCCAGAGAACCTCCAAACATGATTCCAAATGCATTTTCATGAAACTTTGTGGCCTCGAACGTCATGGTTAAACTTTTGGTATCATAGTTAAAATCTGTGACAGTTCCTTTTAATTCTTTAAATATTCCATGTTTATTGATCTCATCTAACTGCTCCATTCTTTTTCGGATCTGCTTCTCAAAATTTTCTTTGCTCATCTTTTTCTCCTGCTTATTATTTCTTTTCACCATTAAATCGATGTATGTAGATTTCATTTTATGTCTGCCATTTTATCATATTTCCACTTTTATGTATAGAAACTGTTATATGGAACATCCTATGAACAAAAGGAGTTTTACAATTATGGATAATGAAAATTTATTAAACAGTATTTATCAGAACATTGCAATGGTTTTAGAAACCATTCCTGAGATTCGAAAGGTCACGACAGACTGTGATTTTAAGGCTTTGATCATCAGCCAGGAAGAAGAATATCAAAATTTATCAGATTCTGTAAAAGATACGATCACTTCCAATGGTGATTCCACAGAGGAATTAAATGATCTTTTGAAAACATATTCTGAATGGATGACCAAATTAAAGGCTATGTCTGATAAAAATGTCAGTCATCTTTCTGAAATGTGTATTCAAGGATATACGATGGGAATGATCAAAGCAATCCAGAAAAATCATCTTTACTGTGATGCCTCCAAAGAAGCAAAACATTTCGGTGACAAACTTATTTCTCTCCACGAAAAAGTATTCAGGATTTAAAAAGTATTTGTAATCGTTAAGTTGTTGTGCTATGATTAATCTTGTTATTGATAGATTTTAATGTTCACGACCGATACGGATGCATTCATTTATTTCTATGAATGCATAAAGCAAGTAACGGTTCGTGGACTTTTTCTTTTTTATAAAGATTTTTATTGAAACACCTGTCATTAACAGTTACATGTATTTTTTATTTAAGAAAGTAGAGGTACCCAGATGAGCAATGGTACAGTAAAATGGTTTAACGCAGAAAAAGGTTATGGATTTATTTCACAGGAATCCGGAGATGATGTATTTGTTCATTTTTCTGCAATTCAGGGAAAAGGATTTAAGACTTTGGAAGAAGGACAGAGTGTTAGTTTTGAGATTGAAGAAGGACCTCGCGGAAAACAGGCATCTAATGTAACCAAGTTGTAATTTGAATGCGTTGTTCAATGCATATAAAAAACGAAATAATAGGATAAAAGTTCTAAATCTTTTATCCTATTATTTCGTTTTTCTCATATACATGGACAGCTATTCAAACCACCATATGTGTGTATGTTAGACGGTGTTGAATTATAATTTTTTTATATATTCAAATAATTCCTGTCCACTTGTTACTTCTACGTCTGGAACGATATCTCCTTCTGGCATTGGGCGGTTTCTGTGGTTGAACCAAATGACATGCAAGCCAGAATTCTTGGCTCCTACGACATCTATTTCAAAGGTATCTCCGATAAACCATGTTTCCTCAGGATCAAGCTTCATTTCTTTTTGAACAGTATGGAATGCTTTGACATCTGGTTTTGCAGCTCCGATGCTGTCTGAGATGAACATTGTTTTAGGGTTGAACCAGTGGTCTAATCCTAATGTCTCTAATTTCTTTCCCTGATTCTTTGTTGTTCCATTCGTTAAAATTCCGATTCTGTAATTTTCTTTGCAATGATCAAGGATCTGTTTTGTAATTTCTGGTACCTGAATATGCTTTTGGTAATAACGGTATCGTTCTTCGAATTGTTTTGCCTCTTCTTTGCTGACTTCTACTCCAACATCTGCATATGTTTTCTGGACACGATATGCAAATTCTTCGTCTTCAGAGATTTTTCCTTCTCTTGACATACAGAATGCTTCATCACTGTAGGTTCTTGATGCTTCAAATAATTCCTCACAGTCTGCATCTGTGCGGGCTGCCATCAGTTCTTTGTGGGCTTTTTCAAATGGTTCCATTAAATTATATAATGTATCATCTACATCAAAAATAATATTCTTCATCTTAGATCAGTCCTAACTTCTTAAGTGCCATTGTAATTCCTTCTTCTTTGACAGTTCCTGTTACCATAGATGCGACTTCTCCTACTTTCTCACTATGACGTCCCATCGCGATTCCTGTTCCAACTGCCTGCATCATTTCTACATCGTTATCTGCATCTCCAAATGCATATGTGTCTTTCTTGTCAATTCCAAGTTTCTCGATCAGTTCTGTGATCGCATCTCCTTTTGTTACACCTTTTAATGTGATATCAATAAAATTTTCGCGAACATGTTTAGCGCAAGTAAATACATCTTTAAATTCTTCTTCAAAATCCTTCTTCACCTGAATATCCTTGTAATTCATAACAAGTTTGCTGATGTGAGTGTTTTTTGTGCGGAATTTCCATGGCGCATACCATCGTTGTGGCAGATTAAAAAGTTTGCAGTGATTTTTGAAAAACTCTTCATCCATATGTAGATAATAACTGATATCTCTTGTCTCAAAATGAATGATCGTATCTCTTGGGAAGTATTCGTTGACTACCTGAAATACCAATTCATCTGGAATACAGATGTCTCTGATCACTTCTCCCTCAACTTCTGTATGTGAACCATTACATGTGATCGCTCCCATAAATTTATCAATATCCATCTCTAAAAATCGCTGTGTTCTTCCTGAGCATAACATTGTCAGATATCCATTTTCTTTAATTTATTCAATGATTCTACAGTTGTTGGTGTTGCTGTTTTAATCTCATCTACTTCATCAACTGTTGTTCCATCATAGTCAAAAAATACGACACCTTTGTACTTTTTCATAATTTTGCTTTCTCCCATTTTATTCATTTCTTATTTTCTCTATATATAATACACACTTTATTTTACTTTCTACAGCTTTTAATTTCAAGATTTTACCAACAAAAATACCAGATTCCTATGAATCGAAATCTGGTATTTTTATTTTATACTCATTTAATATATTTACTTTATTTCTATTTTCTGTTTCTGTTTTTCATTGAGAACTGCTTTCTGTTTTAAGAAATTAATCTTCGCTGCTTTCGTATAATCAACGCCTTTGAATGCATTGTAAAATTCAAGTACCAGCTGTTCTTTTTCATAATCTGTCCATGTGTCAATACTTCCACCATCTTTGATCAGGGATCTTCCCTTGTTATCTACGATAAATCTGCCCTCTAGTCCGTCTGTTAAGATTGCTCCGTCATAATCTAGAACTTTAAAGTAAATTCTCAGATTGTGTTTTTGTTTTTTTACATCTGCCACTTTTAATTTGGTATGATCACTGACTTTGACAATCTCATTTTTCTTCAGATTTAATACTGCTTTCTGTACTTTTCCATTCTTTGTTACCACAGATTGTTTTTTAACTGGAATGATTTCCAGTGATCTTGTGTGTGTATGTTTGAAAAACTGATAGATATCTTTGCTTTTTTCTGAATTAGTTTTTCTTCATAGTAGAGATATCTTCCTTTATTATCTCTGATCACAAGATCATGTTTTTTGTCATTGCTTCGCAAGGTATTTCCTAATGGAGATATAATAACTCTGTCTACGATTGATTTCTTAGATCGTATGATCACTTTTGTCTTCTTTGCGACCTTGCTTCGATCAACCGCAAGCTGCATAGACCAGTCACCTTTGGTATCCCATAAATAGTTGGTTTTAATATCCAGTTTTACTTTCTTTTTTAATTTTCCAGTAAGATTAAAACGATAAACTCCTTTAATCTTATGGCTGTTGATCCTGTAAGCTTCCGTTACTCCCGTTTCATTTACTTCATCATTTGCTTTTCCATCAATGGAAATCTGTGGTCCAAGCCATATACTGTTAAGGTTCCAGCGCTCTTGTAAACTATCTTTTTAACTTTTTCAAGCTTTTCGGCTGTCGTTGTTTTATTTAATGACACTGTATAATACAATAATAAATTACCTTCATCCAGACCGACATTGTCAATTCTTAATGTAATTCCCTGATCTGTTCTGCTTATTCCTGCCTTTGCATTATTTTTTTGAATCTCGTTTAGTTTCACAGACCTTTGATATTGCCTGCTTCCATGTTTTGTGTCCAATTTTCCTGTTCCTAATGTGATCAATTTCAAACCTGCAAATACTGTCACTGTTGATAAAGATAATACAGCCACAAATACCACGGCATTTTTCCAGATTCTATGAATTTTACTTCTTTTTGTTTCTTCCGGCAATCCATCTAACAGATCATCCATCCTTTTTCTGGTTGATTCTGGCATCTGTTCCTGTATTTTTTCTCTCTTGATCCTTTTTCTTAACTCATGCTCCTTCATATGCACCTTCTCCTTCCATCTCTAATAAATCCTTTAATTGTTTTCTTCCTCTGGCAAGTCTTGATTTTACGGTTCCTTGCGGTATATCTAAGATTTTGGCGATTTCTTTTGTGGAAAATTCATCATAATAATATAAGATCAATACTTCCTGATGCTGTTTTGGCATTCTTAAAATATAACTTAAAATTTCTCCATCCTCTAATACCATATCTTCTGTCCAATAATCACTGGAATGTTCCTGTTCTGGAAATTCAAACGGATCTGTTGGTTCCTGTCTCTTCCTGTTTCTTAAGATCTGATAACATTCATTTGCCAGGATCTGAAAGATCCATGCTTTGAATTTTCTTCTTGAACGTAATGTATCAATATTTTCATAAGCTTTTAAGATGCTTTCCTGCATCGCATCTTCTCCATCTGCCTGGGTTCCCACGATACTTTTTGCAAACCGAAACATATCTGTTTCATACTGTCTGATATACCGACAAAATGTCTCTTTCTTCATTCTTACCTCCTCTCTTTTCTTTTTCCCTCTTTTATTGATTCACATATTCGATGGATTTACTTGCCGTTTGGTTCCCTTTTTTTATTTTTTAAAAAAAGATGCATAAATCAGAAAAAGACACTTCTATCTTCTCTTGATAAAAGTATCTTTTTCACTACTATGCAATTCTCAAGGACTTTAAGGCCTCTTGGAATGCTATGGTTACATATTATCTAAAATCTCGGTTAAGATCTTATTAACGATTCCAGGGTTTGCTTTTCCCTGTGTTGCTTTCATTGTCTGTCCTACTAAAAATCCGATAGCTTTCTTCTTACCAGCTTTGTAGTCTTCGACAGATTTTGGATTGTTTGCTACGATCTCTTCGATCGTTGCTTTTAATGCTCCTTCATCATTCATGGATTTTAATCCATGTTCTTCTACGTATGCTGCAGGATCAATATCTTCTTTGAATACTTTCTCGAAGACTTCTTTTCCTACGCTTCGGTTGATCTCATTGTTCTTAATCATCTCGATCAGTTTCGCAAGATGTTCTGGCTTAAATGATACATCATCGATATCCATCTCTGATTCATTGACCAGACGGATCGTCTCTCCCATTAACCAGTTAGAGACTTCTTTTGGCTCTGATCCAAGTGCGATCGTTGCTTCAAAGATATCTGCAAGGTGTTTTGATCCTGTGATGATGTCAATATCATAATCTGGAAGGTCGTATTCTTCTTTATAACGGACTTTCTTCTCATCTCTGAACTCTGGCTGGGCAGCTCTTACTTTGTCCATCCATTCATCACTGATCTCAATCGGTACTAAGTCTGGATCTGGGAAATAACGATAATCCTGTGCATCTTCTTTGGAACGCATTGCATAAGATGCTCCCTTCGTATCATCCCAACGTCTCGTTTCTTGTACGACTTTCTCGCCTGCTTCGATCAGATCGATCTGACGTTCCATCTCTCCTTCAATAGCTCTCTTGATAGCTTTGAAAGAGTTTAAGTTCTTCATCTCTGTACGTGTTCCAAATTCTTCTGCTCCAACTTCACGGACAGATAAGTTCACATCAGCTCTCATGGAACCTTCCTGTAATTTACAATCTGATGCACCTAAGTACTGAATGATCAGGCGTAACTTTTCAAGATATGCGATAACTTCATCTGCAGAACGCATATCTGGTTCTGATACGATTTCAATCAATGGCACTCCAGAACGATTAAAGTCTACTAAAGAATCTCCTGTCCATGGATCATGCACTAATTTACCTGCATCTTCTTCCATATGGATCTCATGGATTCTGATATCTTTCTTCACCCCATCTACATCGATCTCTACTTTACCATTTCGACAGATTGGTAAATATAACTGAGAAATCTGATAGTTCTGTGGATTATCTGGATAGAAATAGTTCTTACGGTCGAATTTACAGTTCTGTGTGATATCACAGTTTGTTGCAAGTCCAACTGCCATCGCATATTCTACCACCTGTTTATTCAACACTGGTAATGATCCTGGCATACCTGTGCATACAGGACATGTGTGTGTATTTGGTGCTCCTCCGAATGCTGTGCTGCATCCACAGAAGATCTTTGTCTTTGTTGCTAATTCTACATGGACTTCAAGTCCGATGACTGTTTCGTAATTCTTGCTCATCTATTTAGCCCCTCCTTTAGCAATTGCTGGAGCTTCATATGCTCTTGTCTGCTCAAATGTATATGCTGCCTGAATGATCTTCTTCTCATTGAAGCAGTCTCCGATCAGCTGAAGTCCGATCGGCATTCCATTTTTGTCCTTACCACATGGAAGAGAGATTCCTGGAAGTCCTGCAAGGTTGACAGAAATCGTATAGATATCTCCTAAATACATCTTGATCGGATCACTTAAGCTGTCTCCTAATTTTGGAGCTGTTGTTGGTGCAACTGGTCCTAAGATCACATCATATTTCTCAAATGCTTTGTCAAATTCTTTCTTGATCAGTGCTTTTGTTCTTAATGCTTTTAAGTAGTACGCATCGTAATATCCTGAACTTAATACGAATGATCCTAACATAATACGACGTTTCACTTCGGCTCCAAATCCTTCGGAACGAGTCTTCTTGTACATGTTGTGAAGTCCTTCGTAGTCTTTGGCTCTGTATCCGTATTTGACTCCATCAAAACGGGATAAGTTAGAACTTGCTTCTGCTGCTGCGATAACATAATATGCTGGAATTGCATATTCAACTAATCCAAGGTCGAATTCTTCTACGATCGCTCCCTTTTCTTCTAATGTTTTTGCTGCTGCTAAAACGGCTTCTTTGACTTCTTCATCAAGACCTTCTCCAAAGTAATCCTTTGGAATACCGATCTTCATTCCTTTGACATCGTCTTTTAATGCTGATGTAAAATCATAAGATTCTAATCTGACAGATGTAGAATCTTTCTCGTCGTGAGATGCGATCGCTTCTAATAATGTTGCACAGTCTGTCACATCTTTTGCTAATGGTCCGATCTGATCCAAGGATGATCCGTAAGCGATCAGTCCGTAACGAGATACTGTTCCATAGGTTGGTTTGATCCCTGTAACACCACAGTAAGATGCTGGCTGTCTGATAGATCCACCGGTATCAGATCCTAACGCCATGAAACATTCGTTAGCTGCAACAGCTGCTGCTGAACCACCTGATGATCCACCTGGTACTTTCTCTAAATCCCATGGGTTCTTTGTCACACCATATGCAGAAGTCTCTGTTGTACTTCCCATGGCGAACTCATCCATGTTTGTCTTTCCTAAAAATACAACTCCTTCTTTGATCAGGTTCTCAACTGCCTGTGCGGAGTATGTTGGTACAAAGTTCTCTAAGATCTTAGAACTGCATGTTGTTATATATCCCTTTGTACAGATATTATCCTTAATTGCCATTGGAACTCCAGCTAATGGTCCTGTGTAAGTCCCGTCATCGATTCCTTTCTGTACTTCTTCGGCTCTCTTTAATGCACTTTCTTCATCGTAAGAGACATATCCATGTACATCACTTTCGACTGCCTTGATCTGTTCAAGTGCTGCCTTTGTTGCTTCTACAACTGTGATCTCTTTGTCTTTGATCTTCTTGCCTAATTCTACGGCAGTTAATTCTAAAATGCTCATCTTCTGCCTCCTATATGATCGTCTTTGGCACGACAAAGGCGTTGTCCTGCGCTTCTGGTGCGTTCTTTAATGTGTCTTCGCTTCCGTCTCCATTCGTTACCACGTCTTCTCTGAATACATTCTTCACTGGAAATACGTGAGACATTGGTTCTACACTGCTTGTATCTAGTTCGTTTAATTTATCTACATAGTCGAGCATACTTTCCATATCTTTCTTGGCCTGTTCTTTTTCTTCGCCAGATAATTCAAGCTTTGCTAAAATTCCGACATATTCAATCGTTGCATCATCAATATGATTTGCCATAAGTCTTCCTCCTGTTAAATTGCCTATAGAGTTAATGTTACCATAATTTTTATCTTTTTAAAATATAAAAATGAACAAAAGTCTGCCGTTTTTTCTTAAAAATGACAGACTTTTGCTTACTTTTTTTAAAAATTTAATCCATTCAGGATCTGATTTATAAAATCTTCTATGTGAGTGAATGCCTCTGGTACAAGATCTGCTAAAAATGACAACAGATAAAGAATAAAGACGATCACCGCCCACTTTCCTTTTTTTGATCTCTTCTTTTCTTTTTATTTTTATAGGTTGATGTTTTCCTCTGTGTCTTCATTGACTGCGTCTTTGTATTCTTGATATTTTTAAAATCTGGATGTCGTTTTTCATCATGAATATATTTTGGCTGAGAAGTCTTTTTGTCAGTCGTTAATATATCCCAATGGCCATCTTTTAATATTCTTGACCGGCCTAAGCGATTAAAATCATAACCACACATTGGACAGACACCATTTCTTAACTTTTCTTCACAGATTGGACATTTCTCGTATTTCATAGGCCCTGCTTTCTTACTGATTCGTTTTTATCTTATGGAAATGGTATCATATAATCTTAGTGTTTTCAAGAATTGCTCGACTTTATCTGTTATATATCAACAAAAAAATATGGCAGATTTCTCCACCATATCTTTTCTAAATTAAATTAATTTCCACATTTTCTGGAAATGCACGAAGGGTCATTGTATCTTTTCCATCATTTAGATAAATTTCAATAAATGTATTATCATAATATATCTCAATGTTTTTGAGTTCTTCTGACATTGAAACTTCTCTTTGAATTCCGTATTCTGTACTAAACTGATGCTTAAGTGTACTTCGGTCTGCAACTATATGTCCTGCTGCCCAGTCAATCTTAATACTTAGATGATCTTCTTGATCTCCGATCTGAATTTCTGAGATCTGTTTATCTGTCAGATTGATATACCATGTATCTTCTTCTGGTTTAATTCTTTTACTGTCTATATCAAGATGTGCATATTCATTCTTAATATTTTCTGGCACTTCCTGGCATAACTTTCCTTCTTTGATCGTTAAGAACCTTGGCATTGTCAGACTATGGATCCACATATCTTCTTTTGCATATGGGAGTTCCTGTGCCCCACACCCAAGCCACGCAAACATCATTGGTTGTCTGTCTTTTCCATAGAATACCTGTGGTGCATAAAAATCAAATCCTTTGTCGATCTCATCAAATGATTCCACATGAAATGTTTTATCTTCAAGATTTAACTCTCCGATAAAATATACACTGGAAAACTCATTGTGAAAACGTTCTCCCATTGGTGTACGTCCCATTAATGATAAGAATAAAACATCTTTTCCATCTATTTCAATGTAAGATGGACATTCATACATATAACCAAGCTCCAGGTCAATTCCTGTCAGTTCAATATTTCCCTGATATACCCAGTTTTCAAGATCTGTACTCTTATACAAAATCAATCTTGCCTGCCCATCGGTGCTTCCACCACCTAAAAGCATCCAGTATGCTCCTTCTTTTTCAAAGACAAATGGGTCTCTGATCTCCCCGATCAGTCCTTCTGGCTGTTCATCGATGATCGGATTGTTTGGAGATTTAAGAATTGTACCATCACTGTTCATAACTGCCATTGCCTGTTTTGGGATCTTTCCCTGTTCTGTCTTATAGTTTGCTGTGTAATAAAGATAAAGCTTACCATCTGCTTCTATGGAATTTCCTGAATAACATCCATTTTTCTCATATTCCTGATCTGGAATGAGCATCTGATCAGACCATTCCCATTTTACGAGATCTTTCGAGATCACATGTGCCCAGTGTTTCATTCCGTGTTCTGGTCCAAATGGAAACCACTGATAAAACACATGGTATTTTCCTCCAAAATACGCCAGTCCATTTGGATCGTTCACTAGTCCACATGGGGGATGAATATGATAGGATGGATGCCGTGGAGTATCTTTACAATACTCCATAAGCTCCTTTAAATATGCTTCATGGCTTTTTTGGATCGGTGTATATTTTTCTACATCTAAAAATTTCATATTATTCCCCGATCACGTCTTTTCCTGCTTTGACATTGATTCCTGTCTTAAATGCCACAGGTGTCTGGTTACCTTCATCCGTTTTGACAAATACGACGACTGGATTTAATCCTTTTGCTTCAATCTTTGCTTTGTCAAATTTGAGAATTGGCTGACCTTCCTTCACGTGTTGTCCTTTCTTTACAAGATATTCAAATCCTTCTCCATTCATGGATACTGTTTCGATTCCTACATGGATCAGAAATACACTATTGTTTGTTGTTCGGACACCGATGGCATGTTTTGAAGCTTCCATCACTGTACAGATTTCACCTTCTGCCGGCGCTAAGACTGTTTCACTTGTTGGGATGATCCCCACCCGTCTCCTAATACTTTTTCAGAGAAGATTCCATCTTTTACATCTTCAATCGCAATAACTTTTCCGTCAACAACTGCTTTGACTGGTACTTTCGCTGTCTCATCAATTGTTAATGCAGATTCAGCTTCTTCCTCTTCTTCACCATGTGGAACACCTTTTGTTTTATTATAAATAACGATCAGTACGATTGGTACGATAAATGCGATCAGGTTTCCAATGACATAAAATACTAATTTATTTGGTACTACGATCAGAAGTCCTAATATTCCTGTTAATCCCTGTCCAATGGCTCTTACGCCTGCAAGTTTCATGAATGCTCCTCCACATCCAGCTCCTAAGCAAGAACATACAAATGGGATCACGGAATATTTTAAGTTTGCAGCAAAGATGGCTGGTTCTGAAATTCCTACTAATGTTGGAATGAAACTTGACATTGCGATATCTCTGTCTTTAGAATGTTTCTTCGCTAACAAGTACATTCCGATGGCTCCACCACCCTGTGCAATGATCGATACAGACCAGATTCCCTGAATGTAGTTAAATCCTGTCGTAGCGATCAGATTTGCTTCAATTCCCTGAATCGCCTGATGTGTTCCTGTAACTACTAATGGCTGTAATAACGCTGCAAAGACAAATGCTCCAAATGCTCCGAAACTGTTGTATAAAACATCGATCACTGCTGCTAATCCGTTACCGATCATATTTCCAACTGGTCCGAATACTGTAAATAATGCTACGTTTGCAAAGAAAATAGTAATTGTTGGTACGAATACAAATGATACCACAGCTGGTACATATTTCTGTGCGATCTTTTCTACTTTAGACATAAACCATGCGGTTAAGATTGCTGGGAATACTCCACCCTGGAATGCAACTTTTGCAATTGCTAATGGTCCAAAATGCCAGTAACTTGCGGCAGATGGGTCTAATACGAATGTATTACGGTTTACAAGATCTGGATGTACCATAACGATTCCGACTAAGATACCAAGGATCGGATTCCCACCGAATCGTTTGACAGCACTATACATTACAAGGATTGGCAGATAATTAAATGTTGTTGCCATGATCGCTAAGAATTCTGCAATATCTGCAACAAGTTTGCTCTGATCTGCTAAGGATCCCTCTAATCCAAATAATCCATTGGCTGTCAATAATGCTTTGACACCAGTCAGGATTGCTGCTGCAACAAATGCTGGAATGATCGGAATAAAGATATCAGAGAATACTTTGAATCCCTGCTGTAATTTTCCCATCTTGCTCATTCCTTCTGCCTTGGCATCAGACTGAGACATTTCTTTAACACCTGTTAATTCAATAAACGCATCATAAACATTATTAACTGTTCCTGTTCCAAAAATGATCATCAGCTGCCCACTATTAAATAAGACACCTTTAACACCTTCGATATTCTCTAATGCTTTACGGTCATATTTTGTTTCATCATTTAAAATCAGGCGAAGTCTTGTCACACAATGTGTCGCACCTTTGATGTTACTGATCCCACCAACGTGATCTACCACATCTTGTGATATTTTTTGTAATCCATCTATACTTGTCTCCTTTATTTTTTATTTTGTTGCTATTTTTGTGTTTTTTGCTTCTAGTGTACCATCTGTCACTGTCAGTGCCAATCCATTCCTGGATGATCACATAATCTTGCATTTTAATGCCGTTCCATTAATATATAATGTTGAAATATCCTGGTCTATGATCAGACAGATTTCATATTCTTTGTCTGCTTCCAATTTGATCGGACGCTCAAGTCCAATGTTAAAGCACTGATACCATGGATAATTTGGACATTTGTTAAAAACAACTTTATTTTCTTCCACAAAGAATCTGTATTCATATGAAACTTCTGTTTCTTCATCTTTGTAAAATCTGATAGAAAATTCTTTCGTTCCTTCTTCAAATTTTACAGTTGTTTTGAATGCTGCGATGCTTCCTGTATCTTCACAAAGAAGTGTTTCTTCTTTTGTGTCAATCGTTTTCATACAAGGGTTAAATAAATCTTTCCAACCATCGAATGCTTCCATCATCTGGTCTACCGGTTTTACCCCAAGTGTTCCATCTTCTTTCTGGAATACTTCGTGTGGCACGAAAGTTCCTCCCCACAAGTATGCGTTCTTGTCATCGTTATCGATTCTTGTTGGCACCCATCCAAAAAGTACTCTTCGTTCTCCATCAAATGCTGTACGTCCTGCATAGTATGCTCTACCGTCAAATGCATCATCAAATGGTGCTTCCCAAGGCCCGTATAGGTTCTTGCTTCTTCTGTAATGGATTTTATTACCCTCACTGTATTCTGAGAATACAAGATACCACCAGTCTCCCATCTTAAAGATCTCTGGCATCTCAAACATTGTGTAGATTCCTGGTGCCCAGAAATCTCCTTTAAATTCCCATTTCTTTAAATCTTTTGATGTGAAATGTACGAGACGTCCTGTCTGTTTTCTCTTATCTTCTCCCTTTCTTGCTCCAAGGATCAACAGATATTCTTCTCTTTCCTCATCCCATAGGACAAATGGATCTCTCCAGTTTCTCTTATCATATCCTTCCTGTGGAGGAATCTCTAATGCTTCTTTCGATTTCTCCCATGTGATCCCATCTTTGCTTGTAGCGTGAAGCAATGTCTGTGATGTCTTTCCTGCCTTTAAGAATTCTCTATTATATCCTGTATAAAATGCATGAAATCCTGCCTCTGTTTCAAAAACACTTCCTGCATAGATGAACTGATCTGCTTCTTCATCCGTTCCACGCTTTAAGCTTTCTCCATAGTCTTTGTAATCTACAAAATCTTTTGTTGTTGCTAATGCCCAACCGAATGGTTCTCCAAAAGGTCCTGGATTTCTTGTATCTCTCTGATGATATACATAAAACTGACCTTCTTTTCCATAAGGCATAATATCTCCTACCCAAATACCTTCTGGCTGATAATATAACTGATACATAATTTAATCCTTTCTTTGATTTACCTTGTTGCTTTCTATGGCTTTATTATATGTCAATCGTTTTCATATGTCAATCGTTACCATATTAATTTTTGCACAAAATATTTGTGGGATTTTTGGTAGTTTTGCATAAAACTTATCTTATTTTGTACGTTCTAGCATATTTTTAGGCATCAAAAAAGGAAGAGTAGTATTTTCTCTTCCTTTTTTATTCTCTGTTATGTTGTCTGTCCTTCCAGTAATTTTACTGGAAGATCCATGCAGCTTTCTGCTGTTTTTCCTTCAATCAGATCGATCAGCTTATCCACCGCTACCTTTGCAATCTGTTTAACTGGCTGCTGGATCGTTGTCAGTTCTGGAACAAATCCTAAAATCTGCTTTGTTCCATCTACTCCGATGATCTTTAGATCTTTCGGAATATTGATTCCTTTTTGCCTTGCGACATGAAGTGCAATCACTGCAAGCGAATCATCTCCTGCAAAAATACCGTCAATCTCAGGGTGTGCATTTAACATATCATAAATAAGTTTTTGCTTCTCCACATTCTCCATGATGAACGGTACTTCTAAAATCATCTGAGGAAGCCCTACTTTCTCCATCTCTTGAATATAAGCCTGACTTCGATTGTTACCTGGCATCTTTAATTTACTGTTTCCTCGGATACATAAAATGTGCTGACATCCTTTATCGATCAAATGTCTGGTTGCCATCTGCCCTGCTGCATAGTTATCACATGAAACGACTGGAATATGTTCTCCAAGATAACGGTCAATTCCTACGACTGGCATCTTTAACTTGGAGTATGTCTCTACGACTGCGTTATGTGTTCCAACGATCATTCCATCTACCTGATTGCGTCTTAGCATATCAATATAGGCTTTCTCTGTATCCATCTGATTTTTGCTGTTACACAGAAGCATCTTATAATTTTTCTGTGATAAATAATATTCTATCTGTTCTACAACTTCTCCATGAAATGGTGATGTTACAGTAGGGACGATAACCCCGACAAAATACGTTCTGTTATTTAACAACGCTCTGGCAATCTCATTTGGATAATAATTGATCTCTTCCATAGCATCATATACTTTTTTTCTTGTTTCTTCGCTGATGTATCCTCGGTTATTTAATACCCTGGATACTGTTGTGGGAGAAACTCCCGCTACTTTTGCCACATCTTTTATTCCAGGTTTCATTCCATACCTTCCATTTCTAACTTATTCTTAAAGTATCCCATCTTCTCGAAGCAGCTTTCCTACTTCTACATATTCTTCTCTGCTTCCCTCAAGATATTTGATCTCGTCCTCTGTCAATGTACGTTTGACTCTTGCTGGACTTCCCATAACTAAAGATCTATCTGGGATCACTGTATTTTGTGTTACAAGACTTCCTGCCCCGATCAAGCAGTGATTACCGATCTTTGCTCCATTCATAACAACAGATCCCATCCCGATCATGGAATTATCTCCGATCTGGCATCCATGGATCACGCTGTTATGTCCAACTGTCACTCCATCGCCGATTTTTACACTATTCCCTTCATCTACATGGATCGTACAATTTTCCTGTATATTACTCTGATTTCCGATCACAATAGACTCTTCTCCTTCACAGCGCATTGCTGTAAAGAACAGTACCGTAGATTCTTCTCCTATAGTAATATTCCCAACTAAAACAGTTTCTTTTGCTACTTTTGCTGAATCAGCGATCTTTGCCTGTTTGTAATTCATGTTCTATCTCCCGATATTCTTCTTATTGCTCTTCTGAGAGTAGTTCATTCTTCCTTCTTTCCAACCCTTCTTGTCTGTCTTATCCCAGTCTAGGTTGTCTCCGAAGATATATCTTGTCATCCATAATAAGCTGACCGTTGGAACCACTACCCATAATACTCTGTATTCAAGTTCCATTAAAAATGGTAAAAATGCCAGTCCTGCTGCGTGGATCAGTAAGATCACTGCCCATGCGATGATCAGCCAGTAACCGATCTTAAATGCTTCTGGCATATCTCTTCCCATTTCTTTTCCAAAATAAAAACGTTCTGCTGATAAAATGGCAGCAGCTAATACTGTCATGATCACACACATTTTATAGAATACGTTACCATCCATATATTGTCCTAAAAACATTCCGATCAATGATACGATAAACATCAGGATCAGAACAGCCCATAGAACCTTTTCAAGCTTACTTGTTACTTTGTTTGTTGTTACTTTTTCTTTCTTCATCTTGTATAACCTCAATCTCTACTTTCTATCAGAAGCAGTTTTCCTTCACTAAATGAAATGATTCCTTCTTCTGCTTCTAATTCATTACTGATCGCGAGCGATTGCTCAAACACTAATGTATGATCTTTTAATGGATATTTAAATCCTGTTAGTGTGACACCTCGTGCCTCATATATTGGTATCAAAGATACATATTTACCAAACTGGTCTTTCTTTGATATTGTATCTTCATGATTTAAAACCCTGATACGATTGTTTGCATCAACAAGTTCTGCCTTCACACCTTTGCTGTGTGCGTAAAACAACTGTCCGAAATTGCCCATAACATGATCAAGTCTTGTTCCAGTTCCACCTATCATAAGGATTTCATCTGCACCTGTCTCAATTGCTTTTTGTATTGCAAGTCCTGTATCAGTATCGTCTTTTTCACATGGTACGATAATCTTCTTGTCTGTTGAAAATTCTTGCATTATATCCTTACTGCAACTGTCAAAATCACCTAAAATAATATCTGGTTTTATATTCAGTTTCTTAGCATAAAGCAGTCCTTTATCAGCTGTAATAACCTGATCTGGGTTCCATTTACTGATATAGTCTTTCGCGAAATTTTCTTCGACTGTTCCGCCTGTTAAAATCAATACTCGCATTACCATTTTCTCTTTTCTTTTAGTTCTGTATAAATATTTACATAATTATCATAACGGATCTTTGAGATCTTTCCTTCTTCCAATGCCTTTTTCACTCCACAGTCTGGTTCATGTGTATGACTGCATCCCTGGAATCGGCATTCATCTTCATATGGTGCGAATTCCTGAAAATAGTCTTTGATCTCATCTTCTTCAAACATATGAATGAATAAAGAACTAAACCCTGGGGTGTCTAGGACATACGTATCTTTCTCGATACGTATCAGCTCTGAATGTCTTGTTGTATGACGCCCTCGCTTGATCTTCTCACTGACTTCCCCTGTTTCCATCTGTGCCTCTGGCTGCAGAAGATTCATCAAAGATGATTTTCCGACCCCCGATGGTCCAGCAAGAACCGTCGTCTTACCGTGAATCAGTTCCCTGATCTCGTCAATTCCTTCTTCTTCCTTAACGCTGATAAAACGAACGATATGTCCACAGTTTTCGTAGACTTTCTCTAATAATTTCAGTTCTTTTTCTTTTGCAAGATCTACCTTGTTAAAGCAAACGATCACAGGAACATCCTGTTTCTCCATCATCATCAGAAAACGATCTAACAGATTATAATTTGGCTTTGGATTCTTTGCTGCAAATATGATCAGTGCCTGATCTACATTTGACACAGCTGGACGGATCAGCTCGTTATGTCTCTCATAGATCTTTGTAATATTTCCTTCCTGCTCTGTCTCATCTAAAATATCGATTTCTACATTGTCTCCGACTAACGGTTTCATCTTCTTATTTCGGAAGATTCCCTTTGCCTTACATTCATATAATTTATCTTCTGTCTGTACGTAATAAAATCCTGCGATTCCTTTTATGATCTTTCCTTGCATGAAATATCTCCTGCACCTGCTTTTCCTTTATTCTTCACCTGTTGTTGTTGATTCTTCATCCGCTGTTGTTGCTGTCTGACGAGGTCCAAGACTGACATAGATCCCAACGGCTGTTCCCTTCTTAACCTTGCTTCCAGAACTGATCCTCTGACGAATGACAAGTCCTTTTTCCACACTGTCACTATATTCTGTTAAAACACTTCCCAATGATAATCCGACTCTTTGCAGTTCCTGACTTGCTTCAGATTCCGTGTAATAACGAAGATATGGAACGCTGACCGTCTGATCTTCCTTCTTGCCTTTGCTGACTGTAATCACAACAGTTGTATTTTTCGAAACTTTGCTTCCCTGTGATGGAGTCTGAGAGATAACTTCTCCTTTCGCAACATCATCACTGTAAGATTCTTTTATTGAGACTTTGAGTCCTGCTGCTTTTAATTCACTCTGTGCACCAGACTTTGTCTTACTTCGCACATCAGGTACTGTAACTTTATCCTCGATCTTCTGTCCTTTGCTCACAACTAACTTGATCGTTTTTCCTTCTTCTAATTCCGTATCGCTTTCTGGATCTTGCTGCATGACCAGTCCTTTTGCATACGTATCGGAATATTCTTCTGTCACGTTGATCTTGAACTTGTTATCAATCGCCTCTCTAGCTGCTTCTAAAGACAATCCGATATAATTATCAACTGTGTATTTTTCTGTAGTATTGTGATGTTTGGCTTCTGTTGTTGCTGCGATCGTACTTTGTGTTGTTGATTTTCCTGATTTGAATAATCCAGAACTTTTGACAACAAATACGACAATAGAAATCAAAATGATCGCACCTACCACTGCTGCAAGAACAATGACAAGTTTCTCGATCTTTGAGTTCATTCCTGTTTCTTCTTCCTCATCATCCTCTTCCAGATATGCATTGCTATCTGAATCTTCCACAGGCTGTGTGTCATCATTTGTCTGGATTCTCTGTGTCAGTTCGTTCTGATCGATCATGATCGTTGGAGAATCATCGATCGTTGGAACAATTCCCACATATTCACCAGAAGTATCTTCAAACACGAGTTTCAGATCTGCGATCAATTCATCTGCTGTCTGATAGCGGTCTTCTGGCTTCTTCATTGTACATTTTAAAATGATCTTCTCTAAACTGTCTGGAATTCCATCTCTGACCTGACTTGGCGGTGTGATCTCATTCTGCAGATGCATCAATGCGATCGTTACACCATTTTCATGATCAAATGGCACATGTCCTGTTACCATCTCATACATCGTGATACCTAAAGAATAAATATCACTTTTTTCATCACAGAATCTTCCTTTTGCTTGTTCTGGAGAAATGTAATGCACAGATCCCATCGCTGTTGCTGTTGATGTAACGGTATTGCTGCTTGTTGCCTTCGCAATTCCAAAGTCTGTGACCTTTACATTTCCAATCTCTGAAACTAAAATATTCTGTGGTTTAATATCTCTATGAATAATATGATTCTTATGGGCATGTGAGATCGCTGACGCGATCTGCAGGGAAATCTCTACCGTCTCCTTCGGAGATAAATACCCTTTTCTTCGGATATATTCTTTCAGAGTCATCCCTTCTGCAAGCTCCATAACAATATAATTGATCCCATCTTCAATTCCAACATCGTATACATTCACGATATTAGGATGAGACAGCCTTGCAACTGCCTGTGCCTCTGTCTCGAATTTCTTTAAAAATTTCTCATCTTCTACGTATTCACTTTTTAAAACCTTCACTGCGACGTTCCGGTTTAATTTATGATCTTTCGCCATATAAACGTCTGCCATTCCACCGCTTCCAACGCGCTTTAGCACTTCATAACGGCCTGACAGCATCGTGCCAATCTCTAACATCTATCATTCACCTCATCTCTTTAAATCCACAATTACCAATGAAATATTGTCTTTTCCTCCGTACTCGTTCGCACGGGTGATCATCTGGTTGACCTTATTGGCAATCTGACTGTGCTCAAGAAGAAGTTCCTTCAATTCTTCGTCGGATATCATATTGGAAAGTCCATCACTGCACAAAAGCAAATATCCATCTTTGGCATCAAACTCAAAGAAATCTGGTGTCGCCATTACGGTACCTAGTGCTCTTGTGATGACATTCTTCTTTGGATGGAATCTTCCTTCCTCTCTTTCCATGATTCCTGCATGAATCAGTTCTTCCACATAAGAATGATCCACTGTAATCTGTGTTAATTCTTGATTTCCATAATATAATCTACTATCACCAATATTCATAACCGTTACTTTGCCATCAGAGATGGTTGCTGCAACGAATGTTGTTCCCATTCCCCTATATTCTTCATTACTCTGGCTTTCTGCGATCATTTCCTGATTCACAGACGCAATGGATGATTTCATTAATTCGATCGGATCGGTCTGTTTCGATTCCTCGATCAGCTGTACAAATCGTTCCACTGCAAAAGAGGAGGCATGCCCACCGGCACGGTGTCCTCCCATTCCATCTGCCACGATATAAAGATTTTTTAAGTTTCCAACAGGCTGGTCATGAAAGAAAATCCTATCTTGATTCTCTGTCCTTACCTTGCCTATATGTGAAGCCCCTACGGATCGCATATCGTTCTCCTTTACAATCTTGACTGCAGTTTTTTTCTTCTAAGCTGTCCACAGGCCGCATTGATATCTGCGCCCATTTCTCTTCTTATGGTAACATTTACACGATTTTTTTCAAGTATCTTTTTAAATTCCATAACGGATTTCGGCATAGATTGCTTAAAATCACGCTCTTTGATCGGATTAACTGGAATCAGGTTTACATGACATGGAAACCCTTTCAATCTGCCTGCTAATTCTTCTGCATGAACTGGCTGGTCATTAACCCCTGCCACAAGGCTGTATTCAAATGTCATCCTACGGTTTGTCTCTTTAAAATAATAATGACATGCATCTAGCAGCTCATCGATTGAATATTTCATTGCGATCGGCATCAGTCCTCTTCTCATCTCATCATTTGGTGAGTGAAGAGAAATGGCCAATGTGATCTGTAAATGTTTCTGAGCAAGTTCTTTGATCTTTGGCACGATTCCGCACGTTGAGATCGTAATATTTCTCTGACTGATATTTAATCCATCCTCTGATGTGATCAGTTCTAAAAATCTCAATACGTTATCATAATTATCCATCGGTTCCCCTGTTCCCATCATGACAACATTGGATACTCTTTCTTCTGTATCTCTTTGAATATAATAAATCTGTGAAAGCATTTCAGATGGCGTCAGATTACGATCTAATCCTCCAAGCGTAGATGCACAAAACTTACATCCCATACGGCACCCTGCCTGAGATGAAATGCAGACAGAATTTCCATGTTTATACTTCATCAAAACACTTTCGATAATATTCCCATCATATAACTCAAATAAGTATTTTCTTGTACCATCGATTTTTGAAATAAAGCAGTCTACAGGTTTTACACCATAAATCTCCTGCGTCTGTTCGATCTTTTCTTTTAATTTTTTTGGTACTATTATTCATCTCATCAAGAGACAGAGCAAGATGTTTGTGAAACCATTCATAAATCTGTTTTGCACGGAATTTCTTCTCACCAATGGATTCCATATATTCCTGCATCTCCTGAAGTGTCATTGATTTTAAATCCATAACTTTATTTTCTCCTTAATTTACCAATAAAGAATCCATCACATGGATGTATTCCTGGCAACAACTGAATAAATCCTTCTTGGGCAGTTTCAATCTTTAGATCCTTTGGCAGTTCTTTTGTAATATCAACTGCTTCAAAATCGAAGTGATCAAGAATCCATCGGAAATTTTCTTCATTCTCTGCTGGATTGATCGTGCAGGTACTATAGATCAATGTACCTCCATGCTTGACATATTGCACTGCATTTGCAAGAATCTCTCGCTGCAACTTCACAAGATCCTTCATGCCTTCTTCTGAAATGTGGTATTTAATATCATTTTTCTTTCCCATGATTCCAAGTCCTGAACATGGTACATCTGCGATCACAACATCCGCAGCCTCAATATGTTCTTCATCCAACACTCTCGCATCAAATACTTCGGATTCCATATTCGTAAACCCAACACGGTCGATGTTATCTTCGATCAGATCTGTCTTATATTCCGTAAGATCCCTTGATAACACTCGCCCGCTTCCCTTCAGCTGATCTGCAACATATAAGGACTTACCACCTGGTGCACTGCAAAGATCCATCACAAACTGCTCTTTCTGAACACTGGCAAGTTTGGCACACAACATGGAACTTTCATCCTGTACATAACAACTTCCTTCACGAAATGCTTTCAAACGATACAAAAAATCATAATCTGAGATCTGCACTGCATTTTCGATCAAACTTCCATCTTCTACTGTAACGCCTTCTGCTTCCAGTTCTTTTCTGACAGCTTCTTTCCCACCCTTGGAAATCAGACAACATAATGTTGTTTTTCTCTCTTCCAGATAAGAAGCTATGATCTTCTCTACTGTTTCGTTATCATATGTCTTCTGAAAGAATTTTATGATCCATTCTGGAATAGAATAAGCAACTGATAAATATGTCTCAAGATTCTTCTCTCTTGATGGATATTGGATCTCATCTTTCTTCCTTGAAATATTACGAAGTACACCGTTCACAAAACCTGATAATCGGGAAAATCCTCGTTTCTTTGCAAGTTTCACTGCCTCATTACATGCAGCAGAATCTGGAACCTGATCCATATAAAGAATCTGATAGATTCCCATACGAAGCAATGCACGGATCAGTGGTTTACATTTTCTGATCTTCGTCTTTGAGAACTGATCTGCAACATAGTCGATCGTGATCTGACGCTCTAAAGTTCCTTCCACCAGTCTTGTAAAAAATGCGCGGTCTCTTTTTTCAGAAAACTGGTATTTTTCTAATACATTTGAAATTGCGATGTGTGATAATTCTTCTTTTTTATCTACTTTGATCAGTACATCCAATGCACATTCTCTCGGATTTTGCATCGTATCATTCTCCTAATTTTGTTCCGGCTTCTACCTGATATCCAAGTAAAAATGCCTGTACCTGCATACGTTTCTTTCCTGCCAGCTGAATCTCATGAAGTGCAAGATCATTGCTTCCTGTTGCTACGATGATCTCTTTTTTGTTGACTTCTACGATCGTTCCTGGTTCTTCTTTACTCTGTGCATCAAGCACATCTGCTTCCCAAACTTTCATTGTCTTTCCATCTAAGGATGTATAAGCACTTGGCCATGGATTCATTCCACGGATCAGACATTCGATTTCTCTTGCTGATTTTGTGAAATCAATCTGCCCCATATCTTTACTTAGCATTTTGGCATAACAGCTTTCTTCGTCATTTTGTTTTTCTCTGACGGCTGTTCCATCTTCTAATTTCTTTAATGTTTCTAATAATAAATCTGCTCCTAATACCATCAATTTATCATGCAGAGAACCAGCTGTTTCTTTCTTATCTAAAACAACTTCCGCTTTATCGATCATATCTCCGGTATCTAATCCTTTTTCCATATACATGGTTGTGATTCCTGTCTTTTCTTCTCCATCAAGGACTGCCCACTGGATTGGTGCTGCTCCTCTGTATTTTGGAAGGAGTGATCCATGAACATTGATACATCCATACTTTGGAATATTTAAAATACTTTCTGGTAAGATCTGTCCATAAGCAACAACAACGATCGCATCTGGGTTGAGGTTTTTTAACTCTTCAATGAATTCCTCATCTCTAGCTCTCTGTGGCTGATATACTGGGATATCATATTCCACTGCTTTTTCTTTGACTGGAGGAAACTGCATCTTCTTTCCTCTACCTCTTTGTTTATCCGGCTGTGTCACAACAGCAAGCACTTCATGGTGATCGATCAGTGCCTGTAGTGTTGGTACTGCGAACTCCGGTGTTCCCATAAATACTGCTTTCATCTTATTCTACCTCTTCCATCGTGACGTCTCTTGCTGGTTCTTCTGCTACATCTGGATATAAAATTCCATCCAAATGGTCTGTTTCATGGCAGAGCGCTCTTGCAAATAATCCAAATCCTTCTACTGTGATCGGATTCATATCTTCATCAAATGCTTCACAGATCACATGATCTGGACGTTTCACAACTGCTACTTTTCCTGGAAGGCTTAAACATCCTTCTTCTCCTACCTGCTCTCCTTCTTTCAGTGTGATCACTGGATTGACAAGAGTTACACATTCTCCCTCTTCTCCAGTATCAATGACTACGATTCTTTTTAAGATTCCCACCTGAGGTGCTGCAAGACCAACACCCATTGCTTCATACATTGTATCATACATATCTTCTACTAATGTATGCATTCTTGGTGTCATTTCTTTTACTTCTTTACATTTTTTTCTTAAAACATCGTCTCCTAATACTCGAATCTGTCGAATTGCCATAATTGTTCTCCCTTTCTTTTAATAACTATTCATTGGGTTAAAATCAAAATTGACCAGTAAATTTTTCCTGATCTTATTTAAATCGATCCACTGTTCCAGACGGTTCTTTGCTTTCACCAGTGTCTCGTAATCTTTATTCTTAATATATATCACTTTGCGGTATTGATCATTGATCTTGCCAAATCCTGCCTCGCTCGGCCCGATCACCATCAGATCCATATGTTTTACTACATTTGCCATCGCATCCATTACTTTATCAAGCCATGCTTTATCTTCTCCTGATGCAAATACGACCAACATCTGCCATTCTGGTGGATATCTCATCAAGCTTCGGTAGCTAATCTCTTCTTTGTAAAATGCGTGATAATCCTGTTTAGCTGCAGTCTGGATACTGTAATGTTCTGGGGAATATGTCTGGATCACTACTTCTCCTGGTTTGTCGCCTCTTCCTGCTCTTCCCGCAGCCTGTGTCAATAACTGGAATGTTCTTTCTCCTGCCCGGTAATCATTGGCATGCAGGGAAAGATCTGCTGCCAAAACTCCTACCAATGTTACATTCGCAAAATCATGTCCTTTGACGATCATCTGTGTTCCCACTAAAATATCTGCTTCTCCATCAGAAAATGCCGATAAGATCTGTTCATGACTATTCTTTCTCTTCGTTGTATCCATATCCATACGAAGCACTTTTGCTTGTGGAAATTCTTTGTATAATGCAGCTTCCACTTTCTGGGTTCCAAGACCGAATGTTCCAATATACGGGCTTCCACACTCTGGACAAACCTTCAGCATCGGCTGTTCATATCCGCAATAATGGCAGCGCAGTCTTCCATCTCTGTGATATGTCATAGAAATATCACAATGAGGACATTCCATGACATGACCACAGCTTCTGCATGAAACGAATCCCGCATAACCACGCCGGTTTAAGAACAACATGATCTGTTCGCCTTTATTCAAACGATCCTTTATCAGTTCTTTCAGTCTTCGGCTGAACATGCTGCGGTTTCCCGCTTTTAATTCTTCTCTTAGATCTTCAATATAGACTTGCGGTAACACTGCTTCTTTGGCTCGTTTTGTCAACTCCCACAGTCGATAAGTTCCATCCAGTGCATGTTTATAACTCTCAACTGATGGTGTCGCCGAACCTAAGATCACCGATGCACCTTCCATCTGTGCTTTCTTGATCGCAACTTCTCTTGCATGGTATTTGGGAGTTTGTTCACTCTTGTAACTGCCTTCATGTTCCTCATCGATCACAATCAGCCCAAGATTCGGAAATGGAACAAACAATGCAGATCGTGGTCCAATGATCACATCCACGTCTCCCCTCTGTGCACGAAGCCACTGATCGTATCTCTCACCTTTGGATAATCGTGAATTCAGAATTGATACACGCTCTCCAAATCGTTTGGTAAACCTTGTAACCGTCTGATAAGTCAGTGCGATCTCTGGGATCAGGACGATTGCCTGTTTTCCTTGTTTGATCACTTCTTCGATCGCTGCGAGATAAACTTCTGTCTTCCCACTTCCTGTGATTCCATGTAAAAGATAGGTTTTGTGGTCTTCTCTTAAAAAATCTTCCCGAAATTCATCAATCAGTTCCTGTTGCTGTTCATTTAACACATGCGCTTCTGCTTTTGCTATACTGAACTCTCCAGGATTCCGGTAATAATATTCTGTCACAACATGAAGAATTCCTTCTCTTTCCATGCTGTCTACTGTACTTTTTGAAATCTTTAGATCTTTCGATGCCATTTCCCATGAGATCTTCCCATGGTCTAATAAAGCTGCAAGAAGTCTTGCTTTCGCCACATAATGCTTACTGAAATATTCATCAAGCATCGCTGGTCCATGCACTTTCTCAATGCATAGCTCAATGTATTTTCTCGCTTTTCGTGCAACTTTTTCCTGCACTGGAAGTACGGTTTTTAATGCCTGGATCATTGTTGATCCATAATTCTCTCTGATCCACGCAGCTAACTCGATCATATTTGACTCCACACCAACATGATCCGTCTCAATTCTTAAGATTTCTTTGACTTTACTCTCATCATAGTCAACTGTCCGTGAAAGGTTGACTACATATCCCGTCTGTTCCTTATTAGAACGTCCAAATGGGACAACGACTTGCTGTCCCACCCGAATATCCTTGATCATGGAAAAAGGCACCTTATAGGCAAACACCTTATCCAGTGCCTCATGTGAAATATTAATAATTATATCCGCATATAATTTTTCCATAGATTATTTGATTACGTGACCTTTCTCTCTTAAAACTTTGACCACTTTATCTACTTTCTCTCGGCAGATCTCATGGCTTCTTGCCTCAACCATAACACGTACTAATGGTTCTGTTCCACTCTCACGTACAAGAATTCTTCCTTCATCTCCAAGTTCTGCTTCTACTTCCTTAACTGCTTTCTGTACGTCTTCATCTGCCTGTGCAACTGCTTTGTCATATACACGGACATTTTCAAGGATCTGTGGGAAGATCTCAACGGGTTCTGCTAACTGTGCAAGGCTTTGTTTCTGCTCGATCATTGCTTCCATGATCTTTAAGGATGTTAAAATACCATCTCCTGTTGTTGCAAACTTGCTGAAAATGATATGTCCAGACTGTTCTCCACCTAATGCGTGACCATTCTTCACCATATTCTCATTAACATACTTATCTCCAACAGCAGTCTTCTCATAAGCAATTCCTGCTGCATCAAACGCTTTATATAATCCAAGATTGGACATTACAGTTGTAACAACTGTATTATTGTTCAAGTCTCCGTGTTTCTTCAGATACTGTCCACATACATAAAGGATCAGATCTCCATCGACAACCTGTCCATTCTCATCGACTGCGATACAACGGTCTGCATCTCCATCATATGCAAATCCAACATCTAAGTGGTTTTCTTTTACATATCCCTGTAAGATCTCGATATGTGTAGATCCACAGTTTGTATTGATATTTGTTCCATCTGGTTCATTATTGATCACATGTGTCTCTGCACCAAGTGCTTTAAATACATTCTCTGCGATCGCAAATGAGCTTCCGTTAGAGCAGTCTAATCCGACTTTGACACCTTTAAATGATCTTGTTGCTGTAGAGATCAGATATCCGATATAATGATTTCTTCCGGCTGCATAGTCTTTTGCTCGTCCAATCTCTTTCTTTGTTGCAAATGGGATTTCATGGATCTCCCCATCAATATATGCTTCGATCTCATTTTCAACTTCTGCTTCCATCTTATGCCCTTTGGCATTGATCAATTTGATTCCATTATCATAGTATGGATTGTGGCTTGCTGAGATCATGATCCCGCAGTCAAACTGTTCTGTTCTTACGACATAAGCCACACTTGGTGTCGTTGTTACATAAAGCATATATGCATCTGCTCCAGATGCTGTCAATCCTGCTACTAAAGCATTCTCAAACATATAGCTGCTTCTTCTTGTATCCTTACCGATGACAATCTTTGCTCTGCTGCTTGACTTCTGGTTAAAATACCATCCAATATAACGTCCAACTTTATATGCATGTTCTACAGTTAAATTTATATTTGCTTCTCCACGGAACCCATCTGTTCCAAAATATTTTCCCATCTTAATACTCCTTGCATCGTATCGTTTTGTTTTACCACCTGACATTATACCATGATTACGATCGTCTATCAAATATAGAATCCATGAAGTTTTCTTAAATATCTGCTTCTTTTCTAAGCCCGATCAGTTCTTCTCTTGTTGCATTTCCTGTTTCCAATGCGTTTTCCCTCATGACTTTATAAAATTCTGCCCATGTTGTATTAACATACGGATTCACATATAAAACTCCTACAATCCCAAATGTGATCGTTGATAACAGATTCCATCCGATAAATGACAGATCAAGTACGAATGCATTCCATTTTTCTCCATCCATCATATTTTTACTGATCTCAAACGCTCTCTTCCTTGATATCCGAGGGTTTTCCGCAAGAATGTAAGGGATCATTTTATATTCATAACTTTTCACGATTCCTGGTATAATTAAACACAACGTCCACAGCACTGTATAAAGATCCCTGCAAAAGATCGTAGCAACATTTCTTAAGTATGCACCATTGAGGAATCCATCAACGATCAATGCGATCCTTGTCTTATGTTCACTGTTCTCCTCATAAAAACGACAGCCTCCAACTTCAAACAGGTTTCCTACAAAAATCTTAAACAACAAACCTACACTAAAGGCTGTTATGATCAAGATCAGAATAAATGACACATACATTCCATTATACATCGGACCTATCAGATTTTTATAGATCATATCACCTGCAACTCCAAAAAACGAAAATAATGTTTGTATCAAACTTGATGCCGCATCACCATTTCCTGCTGCTATATTATTTCCTTCCTGCAGGGAACCATTCCCTGCTGCATTACCAGTTCCTCCCGTTAATGCTGTCACTACAAGTGTTGCAAGCACAACGATCCAATAATTGCGATGCAGTGCTGCCTTCCCTCGTTCCTTCAATTCACTTCTTGTCCACATATTCATTCACCTCTCCTTTTTGTAAATTGTTTTGATTCTAAAATCATTTTCATCATAACACAAAAGCAGTACACCTGCTACAAAAACAAGTGTACTGCTTTTTATTCTTGGTTTATTATGCTTAAAAGAAAATCTATTTTACAAATTCTTTTACCTTGGCAGCGATACTGTCACCATCTAATCCGAATTCTTTGATCAGTTCTACTGCTGGTCCTGAATGTCCGAATACGTCATTCACACCGATCTTTAATACTGGTGTTGGAAGCTGTTCAGATAATACATCACATACAGCACTTCCTAATCCACCGATCACAGAATGTTCTTCTACTGTAACAACTTTACCAGTTGCTTTCGCTGCTTCTAATACAAGTTCTGTATCTAATGGTTTTACAGTTGCCATATTGATCACCTGAGCATTAATTCCTTCTGCTGCTAATTTCTCAGCTGCATCTAAGGATTCAGCAACACATAATCCATTAGCAATGATCGCTACGTCTGTTCCTTCTCTTAAGACTTTACCTTTTCCGATCTCGAATTTGTAATCTTCATCGTTGATCACTGGTACAGCCAGACGTCCGAATCTCATATAAACAGGTCCTTCCATCGCTGCTGCAGCTTTTACTGCTGCTTTTGCTTCAATATCATCAGATGGAACGATCACTGTCATTCCAGGGATTGTACGCATTAATGCAATATCTTCACAACACTGATGTGTAGCTCCATCTTCACCTACGGAAATACCACCATGAGTAGCTCCGATCTTAACATTTAAATGTGGATATCCAACAGAGTTTCTTACCTGCTCGAATGCACGTCCTGCTGCAAACATCGCAAAACTACTTGCAAATGGAGTCATTCCTGCTGCTGCAAGTCCAGCAGCGATACCGATCATATTACATTCTGCGATACCACAATCAATATGTCTTTCTGGAAAAGCTTTCTTAAACATTCCTGTTTTTGTTGCAGCGGCTAAGTCAGCATCTAAAACTACAACATTAGGGTTTTCCTGTCCTAATTCAACTAAAGCATTACCATAGCTTTCTCTTGTCGCAATCTTCTTTACTTCTGCCATCTTACTCGCCCACCTTTTCTAATTCTTCCAGTGCCTGTTTACATTGTTCATCATTTGGTGCAGAACCATGCCATGAAACCTGATTCTCCATAAAGGATACACCTTTACCTTTGATCGTCTTCATAATGATCGCTGTTGGTTTTCCTTTGCATTCTTTTGCCTGTTTGAACGCATCAGCGATCTGATCAAAGTCGTGACCATCAATTTCAACCACATTAAAGTTAAATGCTTCGAATTTAGCTCCGATTGGATATGGAGAGTTTACTTCATCAATTGGTCCATCAATCTGTAATCCGTTGTTATCAACGATAACTACTAAATTGTCAAGTTTTCTGGATCCTGCAAACATTGCAGCTTCCCATACCTGTCCTTCCTGGATCTCACCATCACCAAGAAGTGTATATGTACGATAGTCTTTATTCTGAAGTTTTGCAGCAAGTGCCATACCAACTGCGGCAGAGATTCCCTGTCCTAATGATCCACTAGACATATCTACGCCTGGAATCTTCTTCATATCAGGATGTCCCTGTAAGTAAGATCCTACATGTCTTAATGTTAACAGATCTTCTTTTGGGAAAAATCCTCTTTCTGCTAATGTTGAGTAATATCCAGGAGCTACATGTCCTTTAGATAATACGAAACGATCTCTGTTTTCATCTTTTGGATTCTTAGGATCAACGTTTAACTCAACAAAATATAAATATGTAAATACATCAGCTGCTGATAAAGATCCACCCGGATGTCCGGATTTGGCAGCATGTGTTGACTTAATGATACCTTTGCGAACCTCATTTGCTGTTTTCTTTAATTCTGCGGTTGTCATTGTATCTACCACCCTTTCTTATTCTCCGAATACTGCTTTGTAGTCTGCCTGGAATTTAGCAATTCCCTGATCTGTTAATGGGTGTTTCATCATCTGTTCAAATACGTTGTAAGGTACTGTGGCAATGTCTGCTCCCATCTTAGCACATTCTGTTACGTGGATTGGGTTACGTACACTTGCACAAATGATCTGTGTATCGATATCTCCTGCTGCATCAAAGATTTCTCTGATGTCTGCAATTAAATCTAATCCGTTCTGAGAAATGTCATCCAGTCTTCCTAAGAATGGAGATACATATGTTGCTCCAGCTCTTGCTGCTAATAAAGCCTGGTTTGGATTGAAGATCAATGTCAGATTTGTTTTGATTCCTTCAGAAGATAATACCTTTGTAGCTTTTAATCCTTCGATCGTTGTAGGAATCTTAACTACCATGTTTGGATGAATCTTAGCGATTTCTCTTCCTTCTTTGATCATTCCTTCTGCATCAGTTGTTGTAGCTTTTACTTCACCACTGATAGCTCCATCTACAATAGAAGTGATCTCTTTGATCACATCTTCAAACTGTCTTCCTGATTTAGCGATCAGTGAAGGGTTTGTTGTAACTCCACAGATAACTCCCATATCATTTGCTTTACGAATCTGATCTACATCTGCTGTGTCCACGAAAAATCTCATAACTTACTTCCTCCTAAAACATTGTTTGTTGTTTTTGTTCGTTGTTTTGTTTATGGCTTTATTTAAACATGGATAAAATGTCTTGTCAAACTCGAAAAACTGTCAGATTTCAGCAATATTCATTGAATTTATTAATATTTTTCAACTTTATTAATAGTACATGGTTTTCGTTTTTTTCAAGATGCTTTCTTCAATTTCTTTCAATTAAAAAAAACTCGTTTTTCCTTGTTTTTCCGTAAAAAATATGCTATGATAAATGTAGTTTTAATTAATAATTATTATTTTATTACTAATATTTCTGTTTTTTATTAGTTGTTATTAATTAATTAAAATAATTTTGATTAAGGAGGATTTTATGGGTTTAAAGAAGAAAGTAACGACCAAAGACATTGCAGATCACGTCGGTCTTTCCCAGTCTGCAGTCTCCATGATCTTAAATAATAAGACTAATGTCTCTTTTTCAGACAGCACCAGACAGAAAGTTTTGGACGCTGCAAAAGAACTTGGCTATCAAAAAAAGAAAAATCCATTGAGCAGACATCGAAGCCTTTATCGAAAATCATTCTGATCATGTGTCCGTTCTTATCTAACCATTATTATACAACTCTGGTTCATTCGATCACAGAACGAGCACATGATTATGGATATCTTACCTTTGTTGCACCAACACTGCGAAACCCGAGCACCGAACAATATTATCTGGATCTTATGAAAAATGATCTGGATACTGCTGGAATCGTTTATCTGTATCCAACTTCTTTTCTTCCAGAAGTTAATGATATGTCAAAACAGATTCCGATCGTCAATATCGGGGATAAAAATGACGAGATCACTTTTGACTCGATCCATGTCAGCAGCTCCAAACCTGCCAGACTCGTCGCAGAACATTTGATCTCCCTTGGACACCGCAAGATCACTTACATATCAACACCGATCAGTGATATTGAACGTTCCAGATCAAAACGTTACGATGCACTTGTTGCAACTTTCAAAGAACACGGCTTTGGAGATGACTGCGTCAGTATTCGTTCCCTCTCACCCGGAGAGTATAATCTGCTGTCTCCAAATATGCTGGAATATTCTTCCGGATACAATCTGACAAAACAGATTCTCGAAGAGGGAACTGATTCTACCGCGTTCGTTGGATACAATGATATGGTTGCATTTGGAATCTTAGATGCATTATATGAATTAAAATACAAAGTACCAAATGACTTCTCTGTCTGTGGTTTCGATAATATCCCAATGGCCGATATGAATCGTATTTCACTTACTACGGTGGAACATTCTATCGAAGCAAAAGGAAGAGAAGCCGTTGATATCATTGTACGCATCCGCGACTCAAAGACGAAGAACCAGCCTCGAAGCTTTGTTACGAAGTTGGAATTTGAACCATTTATCGTGAAACGAAAAAGCACTGGGAGGGCGAAGTTTTAAGTTGTATCACAAAAATGTATCGAGTATTCATAAAAACATAAAGAAAGATAGAGGTACGAAAAACGAATTCCATTGACGGATTTTTTGCAAAACGCTGATCCGCCAACACTCCTGCACAACTCACTGCGTTCAAACAGTGCCCGTGTTGGCTGCGATTTTGCAAAGAATCCTATGGAATTCTATCATTTCGTACCTCTATCTTTCTTTTATTTCTCTCACATACATGCAAGCTACCTTCAAATCGGATTCTATAGTGTCTCTCCTTTTGTACGATAGCTGTTCATATAGTGCTGTGATTCACTAGTTCGTACATTCACATCATTTAAGATGCATCCTGTAATTTCAGCTCCTGACCCTGAAAGAATTTCCATACCTTCCAGAATTCGATCTACATCTGTATAGTCCTGACGGATCACAAATACTGCTCCGTCTACATACTGGGCGACGATTGCTGCATCTGATAATAGTCCACTTGGTGGTGTATCTATGATCACGAAATCGGCTTCTGCCTCCAGTTCTTTTACAAACTGTCTCATATTCTTACCACTTAAAACGGTAGATGTATCCTGGATCGGTGTAGAACCTGCAAGTACTTTAACGCTTGTATTTTTGTACTGCTGTACTGCATCGTCTATGTTAACTTCGCCTTTCATTACTTCCAGAGTTCCTAATTCTTGTTCATTCATTCCAAGTACTTTGGCGGTGGATGGGTTTCTTAAATCCGCATCTACCAGAATTACTTTATACCCTTTCATCGCAAGTGATATTGCAATATTGGCTGAAACTGTTGATTTTCCTTCTCCTGGCATAGCACTTGTTACAAGAAAAGATTTCATGCCTGTCTCTTTTTGTGCACGCTCGATCCTTCGTCGTACCGTTCTTGCTGCTTCCAGGAAGCTTCTTGGAATTCTTGGATTATCTAGCACGATCAATTCCTGTGTTTGCGTACGTTTCTTATGGAATTTGGCACGAGGCATGATTCCAAGACTTTTTGCATGGAAGAGTCGTTTGAAATCTTCTTCTTTCTTAACTGTATTCTTACCAAGTGCTAACAGGACATCTAGCAAGATACATAGTAAAATTCCGATCAAAACGCCGATCTGTATCTCATGTCTATAACTAAATGGATTGGCAGGTGTAGTCGGAACCCCGCTTTCATCCATGAGTGTCAGCTGTGAGCTTCCAATGACAAACTCTGCTACCGATGGGTAATTTTTAACGACTGCTTTTAAAATCTTCTCAGCCATCTTCGGATTATTTGCAGTCACTTTCAACGTAAACAGATTTGTATTCTCCATGACTTCTGCTTCGATCGTTCCAGGAACAGACTGAAGGCCAAGATCCTGTGCCAATACTTCTTTAAATGCTCCACTTTTCAAAATATACGGAAATGATTTTGCCATTTGGTTGGCTGTTGCATTCTCAATATATGAATTGGAATTCTCTGATGTAATACTGGAATTGATCGTAAATGTGGAAGATGCTACATAGTATGGGGAATAGGTAAGTCTCTTGTATCCACAGAACACTGCACCACAAATCACAAGAATGATCAAAAATCTCCATTTCATTTGAATGATGCCTTTGATCAAGTCATCAAACAATCCAGCAATATCGATCAGATTCTCTTTATGTTCTGTTTTTGATTCATATTCTTTACTCATGATCTTTCTTCACCTGCCGTTCTGTTTTTGATTCTTGTGTTTTATCTTCATTGCCTTTTTTCGTTCTGCTTCCATAACCATAGCCATAGCCGTAACCGTAACCATATCCATATCCATGGTTTCCATAACCGTATTTGTTTCCGTAACCATAACCGCTTCCATATGCATATTTGTATCCGTAATTTCTTGCTGTCTGAGCAACTCCATGGAATACATCGTTATAAACACATCCAAGCATCGTTCCTTCTGCTGAATTCAGGATACTGATCGTCTCATTGATATCTTTTACTAATGCTGTATGTTGTCTTACAACAAGGATTGATGCATCTGCAAGGTCTACTAACTCTTCTGCATCGGCCGCCTGTGACATTGGTGGTGTATCAATAATAATGTAATCCAGCTTTGTCTTAAAGAACTCTACGATCTTCTGGAAGATCGGTGATGCGATCATCTCTGTAGAATTTGGATAGATCATAGAACCTGCGATCAATAACAATTCTGATTTTGGAAGATCTGTTACCAGATTATCTATCTGTTCATTTCCATTCAATACTTCTCCAAACTGCTGTATTTCTTCCTGATCCAATCCAAAAATCTTGTATTGTGAAGGTTTGCGAAGATCCGCATCAATCAACAATACTTTCTCTGATTCTTCCGCAAGTGCCAATGCTAAATTGGCTGCAACTGTTGATTTACCTTCATTTTCTTCCACACTTGCAACCAGAAGTGTTTTTGCATTCTTCTCTTTCATCTTACTGCTGACTTTGCGGGCAAGTTTCTTCATATCCTCCACATATTGAAAGCTTGTTCCTGGATTTGTCAACAATACCGGACTCTTTTTGCGGTGGATTCTTGCTTTCCATGTCTTATAGATCTTCTCATGATATAACGTCTGCAAAAGCTTTGCATCAAGTTTCCTTGAAACTTCTTTTGGTTTTCTCACTGTATCCTTTAAGAATGACAAGATTGCGATCAATCCACATAACGCAACGATCGTCGTAAAAAATGTTTTCTTCATAAGTGCTGTTGGCTGAAATTTATTTACCGGACCACTTGGCACTGTTGGTTTCTGCAATACATCCAGCACAACATTTCCGATCAGCTGATCTGTCACAACAGAATAATTATTCATGATTGCCTTATTCAAACGAAACGCCATCTCTGGGGAATCTGCCTGAACTTTCAAAACTAAAAGATTGGTTTCATTTACTACCTCTGCAGATGCACTTCCTGGAAAATAATCCATATCCATCTCTTTTGCGACTTTCTTTTGTAAGATCGAACTGTTTAGAATCTCAGAAAACTTTGTCGCCATCTCAGACGTTGCACTCAAATCTGAATATACACTATTGTTACTTCCTTTGCTGCTTACGATAAATGTACTTGTTGATTCATACTGTTTGTGATAGTTTCGTCCGACATAAACATAAGAGAGCAAGCTCATAGATGCTGCCAGAAGCAGGATCACTATTGCATATTTCCAGATATCTCTTAAGATACTATACAAATCAATATTCATTTCATAATCGTTGACTGATATATTTCGTTTATCACTGCTCATTTGCCGGCCTCCTATTCTGTAACGATCACGATCAGTCTTACCGTTCCTGTACGGCTCTTTCCACTTTTTACTGAATAAGTGATCTCATAAGAACCTGGGGTATCGTAATCTACTTCATCTTTGATCTTCACTTTGCTCTTACCAATATCTCCTGGTACATCCGAGTCATAATCTCCTCCCATGCACACTTTAGATATGTAAGATGCTGCATCTAGTTTGTCACCTTTCTTCGTATAAACCAGATACTTCTTCAAATGAATAAAAGGAATCTCTGATCTGTCCGTTGCATCATAAACCTGTATCGTTGCCTGAAATGATACCGTGTCTCCTGCACTATTGCTTACCTGAAGTTTGACCGGATATTCTCCTGGTGTATACAGATCAACTACTGAGTTTGTCAAAATCTTTATCTGATTTGATAAATCACCATCAATCTTATCTTTCACCGTAAGATTCTTTAATAATTCTTCATTCTTAGAAGCTCCTCCAGATTCAAAACATAATGGTTCCTTCAAATAAAACTTTGGTGATGTATAACCCTCATACTGTACAATACGGTTTGCACGACTGACGTTATTATGTCTGTCCACTGCTGCATATACAACCAGACGCCGTCCACCTCCCAGAAAGTTTGAAACACTTTCTACTACAAGAGAATCCGTAACATCCCCATCATTCTCATCAACTGCTTTTACTCCTTGCAAAAAATCTTCATCGGTAGCATTGAGCCCTACTGTCAATTCCTGCTGATCCATTGTAATGACCGGTCCGATCCGGTCTCCTTTTCTGACCTGTGTAAACCAGAAGATCAGACTTGCTGCCAGTGATATACAAAATATCACAAAACTTACCAATTTTAATTTCTTCATTGTACCACCTTTTCTCCTTCAAGAATTCTCTTAGGATTATCATATAACAATTTCTTTGAATATTCAAAAGAATATTCTTGTTCCATATATTCTTTGATATCTGCCATATAGGTTGTCCGCTCATATGGTTTGTGTGCATCACTTGCGATACAAGTTACCATATGTTGATCCAGCAGACGATCTACACATTGTTTTGCTCCTGATCCAAATCTGCCAAAGATGCTCCCTCTGTTTACCTGCAACAAACATCCCCTGTTTTTCCACTTTGCGATACCGCTTTCTGATTCCTGTACACACCGGTATCTCTCTGGGTGTGCGATCACTGGCGTAACTCCAAGTTCCATCAGATCATGAAGCATCTCATCCATCTCTTCCTGCTCGATTCCAAACGAAAATTCAGTCAAAAAATATCCCGTCTGATTCAATGAAAGCAATCTGCCTTCACGGATCATCCGAGGAACTTCTCTTGTCATATAAATTTCCATTCCAGAGAATACTCTTAATGGCAGCTTTACTTCATCCAGTGCTTTTCTAAACGCTTCTAATCTTTGCAGATATTCTTCGATCGAATATTCTTTGAAAAATCCCCCTGTATTGGCATGCGATGTTGCAACTAATGTATGAACACCACTTTTCAATGCCAATGCTGCCATAGATAGAGAATCTTCCATATCTCTCGCTCCATCATCCAATCCTGGCAAAATATGCGTATGTATATCGATCATCTATTTTATTTTCCTTTCAGAAATCCCATATGCAAAAAGAATTCCTCCAGTCCATCAAGACTGGAGGAATCCACCTTGTTTTTTGATTAATACTGTTCTTTGACATGTTTTGCTGCATATACAGCTAATGCTGCTGCAGCGAGTGATACATATACTAATGTAACTGGCGCTCCCTGATCACTAGTCTTTGGTGATGCAGATGTTGATGATGTTGATGTCGTTGTTGTGCTCGTCTTAGCTGGTTTTTCATCCTTGTCGAATTCATCATCATCAATCTGGGTTTTCTTATCCACATTAGTCTGTTCTGGAGACTCTCTATCATACTCATCTTCAGGACTTGGTGCTGCCATAACACTTAGTGAAAAAGCAAAACACATAATCAATGTTGCTGCCATCATAATCAACTTTTTCATGCTAAATCCCCCCTTACTGGATTCTAACTGATTTGTGTATAAAATACCTTCAATATCATCTCAAATAATTTTGTCTCATCCGGATAATATTCTGCATATCCTGTCTCACCTTCTTTGATGTCACAGTCAATGCTGTAGATATTGTCAGATGAAAAACTGCTTCCTGAAACTTTCGTTGCAAGATATGTGATCTTCGGTGCTGAAAGATTCGTTACTGAATTCTCTGATACAAGATTCAGAAGATCTAATGGCAATGTAAGATCGCCCTTCATCTCCTGTAATGCTTTCTGGGCAAATGCTGTAATATACTGCTGTTGTCTCTGCATACGTGCCATGTTCGCATCCAGTGGATCAAATTCTCTGGATCTTACATAAGTCTCTGCCTGACCACCCAGCAATGTCACATTCGCACCTTCCTTCAGAGTTGGATCAACGCTTGTCAGATCCCCGATCACTTGAACGTTCACTCCACCTACTGCATCATTCAGTACACTGATCGCAGAGAGGTTGATCGACATATATGAATCGATAGGAATTCCATATAACACTTTGGAAACTGCATCCACAGCATTCTTACAGCTCTTGGCTTTCCCATCCCCATAGGCATAGGCTAAACATAACTGTCGAAGTTTCCTTCCTGAATACTTTCCATTCTCATCATATGTCTTAACGTACGCCATGATATCTCGAGGAACATTGATCAGTGAAATCTTCCCTGTAGAAGTATTCACAGCTGCCAGAAACAAGGTATCTGACTGTCCTGCTCCGTGTTTCTTTAAGTATTCTTCATCTGTATTGATCTTATCTCGGTCAACACCCATAAATAAGATACTCGTTATATCTTTATTATACTGATATTTATGTCCATTGTAAATAACCAAATCTCCCTGATTCTGGACTTTTACGCCATCTACGTTCTTTGACATCTTCATCTTGCCTCCAAATAATGAGCCTTTTCCAAGTGCCCACATTCCAACAATGGCTGCACATGGAAGCAAAATGATCACCGCTAATACGATTATAACTCTTTTTATGATCTGCTTTGGTGTCTTTTTCTTCTTTGCTTTCTTCTTTTTCTCGTTCTTTTCTTCTTTTACTTCAAAGCCTTGAAATGCTTCCTTGGATTCTGGCTGAAGATCCTTCAGATTCTGATCCAATTCTTCATTTAATCTCTTAGCCTCATCCGTATGGTTCTTATTTTGTACTTCTTTCATCCGTCAACACCGCCTGTACTAAATAACGATTATTGGGCTGGCCTCCTACGCAGGTACTCAGCGTGATAATCTTATCGTTGCTTGTAACTTCCTGATCTTTCCTTACATGACTTCCCATGTCTCTTATGTTCTTGACATTTCTTAAATAATTCTCAAACTTCTTCTTATTCTTAAAATTAAATGTCTTAAGTAAATGCCTGTCGTCAAACTTATATGCCGCAAAAATCGTGTATGTGTATGTTTTCTTTGGTGTGTAGACATATACTTCTTTGTGTTTCTTAAAAAATGCTTCATCTTCAAACTTGTGAAGATTCTGGAACATAGATCCATTTCTCATATTATGTCCATAAAATACTGTGTTTGGATCTGAAAAATCCTTCTTATTCGCTTTCTCTGTATAAATACATCCTGCAAACTCTGGCTCATTTTTAAAGTTATATTTTAAATAATGATCGTCTGATTCCTGACTTTGTGCTACCGGATAATCAATTCTTGTTCCTGGAACGTAGATCCATGCATAGATATCACTGTTGATCTTGATCAGCTTCTTAAAGTTGATCTTCTGTCCATGTTTGACTCCAGCTGGAACTTTCTCCGGCTCTTTTCCTTCGTTCTCACCAGTAAATTCTGTGCTTGCGATCTCTTTTAATGTTGCTTTTCTTGCCTGTTCTGTCTTATAGTCCTGATACTTGACCCATCCGAATCTTCCAAGACAGATCACACAGACTAGTACTGCAACTCCAAGAATGATCTTCCATCCACTCTTCTTCATTCAGCTTCCCCCTTATACCGTTATTCTTGTCTTATTATATCTTTTTTTCTATCTGTGGTCAATGAATCCTGCATCTTCGGACAACCTGTGCCCTAAAAATCCATCGCCATTTTGCTTGACTCTTCTTCTGACAATTCTGTAACCTGTGTTTCCATAACACGATAAACTCTTTGACACATATTTAAAACACTCGGACGATGGGTTGTCACGATGCATGTTTTATTTGGGCGTTGTTTTATGATATTTCTTAAAACTTTACGTTCCGTTGTTACATCAAGTGCCGATGTTGCTTCATCTAACAATAAGATCGGTGCATCCCTTAAAACAGCCCTTGCAATCGCAATTCTTTGTGCCTGTCCTTCCGAAAATCCTCGTCCTCGCTCTCCGATCTTGGTATAGATCGTTTCTTCCATATTCTTTACGAAATCCCATGCACAGGAAATCTTCAATGCCTCGATCATCTCTTCTTCTGTTGCATCCTGTTTCACCATCTTTAAATTTTCTGCGATCGTACCAGAAAGAATTGTATTTCCCTGTGGTACATAGGCAAATAAATGTCTGGTATCTGCATTCATCTCCACCTGTTTCCCATTTGAAGCCCTTAAATATGCTTCTCCTTTTTCCGGATGGATCAAACCTAAGATCAAACGGATCATCGTTGTCTTTCCCTCTCCAGAAGGACCAACCAACGCAACGATCTCGCCCGGATTAGCCATAAATGCAGAATCTGTAATAACACGGTTTCCTTCGATATAAGAAAATCCACATCCCGCATCTTCACCTCGAACCCATCTTCCACATAAGCATCCATCTCAGAGCTTTCTGGAATATGAACTTCTTTCTTAAGCTGTGCAAGCTCTCTGATACGATGTGCAGAGATCGAACTGTTCAAAAAGTTTGGTATGATCGATACCAGATTGTTAAATGCCCCATTTAAGTTACTTCTCTGTTGTAAAAATAAAGTCATCGTTCCATAAGAAATATCTCTTGTCCAAAGTCGGAACAGACAATATCCAAATGCTGCATACTGAACAACCATTCCTATGATCGACATAACGATATTCGTTTTGATCGTAAACATATTATACTTTAAACTGATATCTTTAAACTTCTCCTGCCAGTTTCTCATCTTCTTTCCATATAAAGAAGAGATCCCAAAAGACTTGATCGTATCAAAATTATAGAATGTCTCGACTTCAAATGTCATCATCTCACTACTCATTTCCCGCACTTTCTTCCCATATTCTCTCTGCTTGGAAATAAGAAACTTCGACATCAAAAGCATAAACGGTGCACTTGCAAATGCCAGTAATGACATGATCTTATCGTAATGCCAGATAACCGCAAATGTTGCGACAAAGTCGTAAACTGCTATAATGATCGTCGGCAGCCAGCTGATCGCATTTCCACTGATCGTATTGACATCGCTGTTAAAACGATTCAAAACATCTCCATTACTATATTTATTTATCTCCATCCAGTCGGCATCGATGATTTTATCAAAAATATCCGCCTGAATATCATTATTGATATAGATACTCAACTTTGTAGAAATACGTCCGATCACATTTCCGATCGTCAGACTAAAAAATGCACTTCCAAGTGTGATCAAAACCATGATCCACAACTTACTCATCTGATATCCTGTGATGATATCGATCATATATTTACTTGCCACACTTCCAACCAATCCCATGGATGTGCTGAAAATACCAAGGATCGTGTAGAAAGCGATCGCTCCTTTATATCGTTTGCTGTAGGAAAAGATCCATTTCCAGTCGTCAATGATCTCTGAAAATGTTCCATCTCGCCATTTCCCGATCAGAATATCTAATGACTCAAACGATATCTTCTGATTGGGTTGATTTTGATTTTCATTGTCCATCATGTGATCATCACCTTCTTTCCTTCATAATTTTGTAAAATTCTTTTGTATACTCACAGATATATTTCGGAATTCCTTCATAATCTCCTGTTTCTAATAAAGCTGCCGCCGCACATGTATTACAGATTGGACGATATTTGCATTCTGTACACCTTTCATTGATCAAGATCTCTTTCGTCTGTGCTGATATCATTTCCCAGCTTCTTTGAAAACCTTCTGCAAATACATTCACTTCTGGTTGACTTTGCATCACACATGGACGCATCATCCCCTGCCAATTGATCGTAAAAGAGCAATTGCCTGCCAGGCATGAAATGTGCCTGCTATATTGCATATTTTGCGGATGATCTTCGACCATGCTGATCACATGATCTTGATATTCTCTAAGAGCTTCTTCTCCCCATTGATGTTGAAAGATCAACTTCTTCGCCATCGCTGCATTCTTTGGATTCATGCGACTTTGTTCATCAAATGGTTTATTTCTTTCTCTGCTTGCCGGATACATATAGGTATCAAGGTTCACGGCTGCATCCAGATCATCTGCAATATCTAAAATCTTCCTGATATCCTCTTCATTCTTTGAAGTGATGCTTCCATTAATCTTTACATCAATCTCCCTGTCCCTTAGCAGCCTGACTGCATTGACCGTCTTCTGAAATCCACCTGGATAATGACATAACTGCTCATAGGCCTGGTCATCTGCTCCATATAAAGTAATATTCATTCTTCTTGGCTTGTATTTCTGAAAGAAATCTGCCCATTCTTCATTGATCAGCGTTCCATTTGTATTGATCGTAAGAATCATTCCCATATTCTGCAGTTCGATATATAATTCCTTAAATCCCGGAAATAATAACGGCTCTCCTCCTGTCAGTAACAGAAATAACGTTCCTGCATCCTTCATCTGATGAGCCAGTCTGATCCATTCTTCTTTGGTTCTTAAACGGCCTTTTTGTTCCATCTCTGCCTTGGATAAACGAACATAACACATATCGCAGTTCATATTACAAAGTGGTAATAATTCCAGACTGCCATTTACTGGAGCTTGTCTTTGATATGCTTTCTGGACCAGCATCTTTTCCATGGAATCCATTGCATCTAGGTCTTTCATATGGCTCCCCTTCTTTCTTGTACATTCTGTTTTATTATATGATGAGATGGCGGAAAAAGAAAGTTTTTATTTGTGCATGATCAGATCAATGCATGTTTCTTTGAAGGCAAGTCGAAATTAAATCCTTTCGTTTGCCATAGCAATTATTTCGTAGCCATGAGTATTGGCTATATCAAAAATCTATTGCTTAACATCGTCAGCAATAGAACCTTTTAGTAGTTGCTTACGATATTTAGTTACAAGAACTATCTGTACTTTTAGGCTGTATTTTCGTCTGTTATGACGATTATATCTATTGTCCATAATTTACCTCTGATAATGATTGACTTTCACTAATTAATATTATATGATATTTTTAGTGAAAGTCAATGAAAGGAGTACATCTATGCAACAGATGACTATAACTGTAAAAGTTCAAATAGTCGCCACTGATACAGATAAAGTTTTGCTTGATGAAACTATGTCTGTTTATCGTGATGCCTGTAATTATGTTTCAGACTATGTATTCCAAACTCATGATTTAAAGCAGTTTTCA
>ENA-OUNH01000043-OUNH01000043.1-human-gut-metagenome-genome-assembly--contig:-NODE-43-length-47876-cov-4.074745_pt1 | contig 47876 bp, 52 predicted proteins | sample MGYA00242806_ERZ504814 | MGnify/ENA primary metagenome ERZ504814 (study PRJEB26092, sample SAMD00036389) | human gut metagenome | host: Homo sapiens | study: EMG produced TPA metagenomics assembly of...
CGGAGATGCCTGCCTTGATTCATATACTGGTGGATGAGGTAGAGCAGGTTCAGCTGCTGGCGCTTGTACTCATGCAGGCGCTTGGACTGAATATCAAAGACAGCCTTCGTGTTCACCGTGACATTCTGGGTGCGCAGCAGCCAGTCTGCCAGCTCCTGCTTGTTGGCGGTCTTTACGGCGGTCAGCTCATTCAGCACAACCTCATTGCCTGCAAACGCCAGCAGCTTTTCCAGCTCGGCGGCATCCTTGCGGAAGCCGGAGCCGATGTGCTTTTCCAGCACCTGCGTCAAGCGCGGGTCACATTCCAGCAGCCAGCGGCGGAAGGTGATGCCGTTGGTCTTGTTGTTGAATTTCTCGGGGTACAGCTCATAGAAGCCGTGCAGCTCGGAGTTTTTCAGAATCTCGGTGTGCAGGGCTGCCACGCCGTTGGTGGAGTGGGTAAAGTGGATGTCCATGTGCGCCATGTGTACCCGATCATCCTTGTCGATAATGGCGAGGCTCTCGTCATCGGTGCGGGTGCGGGCCAGCGCGTCCAGCTTTTCAATGATCGGCATCAGCTGCGGCACAACGGCATCCAGATAGGCGCGCGGCCACTTCTCCAGCGCCTCTGCCAGAATCGTGTGGTTGGTGTAGGCACATGTCTTGGTGACGATCTCAACGGCCTCCTCAAACTCGATGCCCTTCTCGCCCAGCAGACGGATCAGTTCAGGAATGACCATGCTCGGGTGGGTATCGTTGATCTGAATGGCTGCGTAATCTGCCAGATCGTGGTAATCGCAGCCGCGTGCAGCACACTCTGCAAGGATCAGCTGCGCACCGGCGGAAACCATCAGGTACTGCTGGTACACGCGCAGACGGCGGCCTGCCTCATCGGAATCATCCGGGTAGAGGAACAGCGTGAGGTTCTTGTCAATATCGGTCTTGTCAAAGGCAATGCCGTCATGCACGATACTCTCATCAATGCTGTCCAAATCGAACAGGTTCAGCGTGTTGGTGCGTGCACCGTAGCCGGTGACAGCCAGCTTATACAGGCGGGCGGTGTATTCCTTGCCGGCCAACTGTACGGGATAGGTAATGTCGGTTTTCTCTACCCAGCTGTGGGCGGTAAGCCACGGATCGGGCTTCTCGTTCTGCAGACCGTTTTCAAAGGACTGATGGAACAGGCCGAAATGATAGCGCAGACCTACGCCGTCACCTGGCAGGCCGAGCGTTGCCAGCGAATCGAGGAAGCAGGCCGCCAGACGGCCCAGACCGCCGTTGCCCAAAGACGGCTCCGGCTCGACCTCCTCAATCTCAGAAAGACTCTTGCCTGCAGCGGCGAGGGCGGCGCGGGCAGCATCGTAGAGGCCCAGATTGATAAGGTTATTGGACAACAGCTTGCCGATCAGAAACTCAGCGCTGATATAATACAGTTTACGCCCTGTGACAGGCTGCACTTTATCGGCACTCTTATGCCGGACGATCTCCAGCAGGGCCAGATACAGCTCCTGATTCGTGCAGTCAGCCAGCGGTTTGCCGGTATAGCTTTGCAGCATTTCGGTAAAGTTCATAAACAAGTCCTCCTTTACTGTGACGACCAGAGTTTCTCTCTGTACCTAAGGTATACCACACAAAACAAGAAAAAACTTGCGCATTCACTGCAAAATATGGTACTATCCTAACATCAGGAGGAAAAAACCATGGACAATCGATCTTCTCTGCAGGAAACCAAGCACCATGGCGAAGTGCGATTTCCGTTCAATATCTACCCCTGCACCATACCGGGGGACTTTCGGCAGGTGGCTGTACACTGGCAGGACAGCATGGAGCTGATCTATATAAAGCGCGGCAGCGGCCTTGTGCAGACCGGTGCGCAGGTCTGTACGGCACAAAGCGGGGACATCTTTGTGCTGACGCCGGGCACCCTTCACGCGATACGGCAGGCCGAAAGCTGCACGATGGAATACGAAAACATCATCTTTGATGTTGAGCTTCTCGGCGGTGCGGAGGATCTTTGCGCGGAAAAATATCTGCTGCCGCTGCAAAGCGGGCGGCTGGCACTGCCGGAGCATATCACCCCGGACGAGGTCTGGTATCCGCAGGCTGCCGACTGCCTCAAAGAGGCCGAGGAGGCCAACCGCTGCAAGCAGTTTGGCTATGAGCTTTGCATCAAAGGGGCGCTGCTTCGTTTTTTGGCGCTGCTGATTGCCCAAAGCAAGGCGCTGCCCCCCGCTGAAAAAGCAAGCACCCAGCGGCTGCGGGCGGTACTGCAATGGATTTCGGCCCATTACAGCGAGCCTGTCTGCGTGGCGGATGCCGCCGCGCTGTGCCAGTGCAGCCCCAACCACTTTATGCGGTGGTTCCGCCAGATGACCGGACAAACCTTTATCATCTTTTTGCGGGAATATCGTCTCAACGCTGCCGCCGAGGCACTTCGCACAACAGAGGACACTATTTTGAGCATTTCCGAGCAGTGCGGGTTTGAAAACCTCTCCTATTTTAATAGAGAGTTTAAAGCGCATTTTGGGATGACGCCACGGGAATACCGGAAATAATAGGAATTCTTTCTATGAACGCAGGGAACGCACACTGTGCGGCCCTGCGTTCTCTGCAATGAGATACTGTGATTGCATCGAAACAATGGATAGGAATCTTTCTATCTGCGTGGCGGGCAGCTTTTTGCCCGCGCGAGTGAACCGTTTCCGCGATTACGGAACAATTCTTTGGCTATATTTACCAAATCGCACTGCCGTTCTTCGTGTAATTCAACAAAGTTAGTTGTTTTTGCCATTTTTCTATTGATTTTTCATTGAAATTGGGATATTATTATGTCAATCCGATACGGAACCGTTTCCGGAACGGACACACAAATTTGTTTCAAAATGTTTTTCTTTAGAAGGAGGAAAAAACATGAAAACAAAAAGACTTTATCCCTGACCTTGGCAGCCGCTATGACTGCCGGTCTGCTGGTTGGCTGCGGCGGTGGCGCCGCCAGCTCCAGCAGCACTGCCGCTGCTTCCAGTGAAGCCACTGCTTCCAGTGAAGCCGCAAGCAGCGCCGCCGCTACCTCTACCGCTGCAGGCAAGGTTTACTACCTGAACTTCAAGCCCGAGCAGGATGAGGCTTGGCAGGATCTGGCCAAGAAGTACACCGAGGAGACCGGTGTTCCCGTAACGGTCGTCACCGCCGCCTCCGGTCAGTACGAGACCACCCTGATGAGCGAGATGGCCAAGAGCGATGCGCCCACCCTGTTCCAGGTCAACGGCCCCGTCGGTCTGGCCAGCTGGAAGGACTACTGCTATGACCTGTCTGGCACTCCTCTTGCCGGTGAGCTGACCAGTGATTCCTACGCTCTGAAGGACGGCGACGCCACCCTCGGCATCGGCTACGTTATCGAGAGCTACGGCCTGATCACCAACACCACCCTGCTCGAGAAGGCCGGCTATAAGGCTGAGGACATCAAGAGCTTCGCCGACCTGAAGAAGGTTGCTGAGGACATCACCGCCCGCAAGGACGAGCTCGGCTTCGCCGCTTTCACCTCCGCCGGCATGGACGGTTCCTCTGACTGGCGCTACAAGACCCATCTGGCCAACCTGCCCATCTACTTTGAGTATCAGGCAGACGGCATTGACACCACCGACGCCATCAAGGGCACCTACCTCGATGATTACAAGAACATCTTTGACCTGTACATCAACAACTCCACCTGCGATCCCGCTGAGCTGGCCGGCAAGACCGGTGATGACAGCCGCAACGAGTTCCTGAACAACGAGGCCGTCTTCTTCCAGAATGGTTCTTGGGAGTACAACAACCTCGTTGGCGATGGCAAGCCCTTCACCGATGAAGATCTGACCATGCTGCCCATCTACATTGGCGTCGGCGACGAAGCCAATCAGGGCCTCTGCACCGGTACCGAGAACTTCTGGTGCGTCAACAAGGAAGCCAGTGCCGATGACATCCAGGCTACGCTGGACTTCATGTACTGGTGCGTCACCTCTGAGGAAGGCACCACTGCCATGGCAAACGACATGGGCTTTGTTATCCCCTTCAAGAAGGCCGTTGAGTCCCCCAACCTGTTCGTCAAGGTCGACAACGCTCTGACTGCTGCCGGCAAGACCCCTGTGGCCTGGTGCTTCTCCACCATGCCCTCTGAGAACTGGAAGAACGGCGTTGGTTCTGCTCTGACTGCTTACGCTGCCGGCACCGGCACTTGGGACGCTGTTGTCTCCGCTTTCGTGGATGGCTGGGCTACCGAGGCTGCTCTGAACGCTGCCGCGTAAAGATAATTCCTTAAAACACCGATAAGCGGGGCGGGCGAAATTCGCCCGCCCTGCTTTTTTATTGAAAGTAAGGGGTGCTTTTCCATGGAAAAAGCAATAAAGCGCTATTGGCCCGTATTTGTGCTGCCTACCCTTATTGCCTTTATTATCGGCTTTGTCTGGCCGTTTATTTGGGGCGCGGGGGTTGTCCTTCTGCAAATTCACGACCGTTAAAAATGTGTCCTTTGTGGGACTCAGCAACTATAAAATGATCTGGTCCGATGCCACCTTCATGCATGCGTTCTGGTTCACCGCTGCCTTTACCGTGGTGTCCACCGTGCTGATCAATGTGCTGGCCTTCGGCATTGCCCTGCTGCTGACCCGCGGCATGCGCGGCACAAATGTGTTCCGTACCGTCTTTTTCCTGCCGAACCTTGTCGGCGGTATCGTTCTGGGCTACATCTGGCAGATCCTGCTCAACGGCCTTTTGACCGCGTGGGGCAAGCCGCTGCTGGCACTGAATGCCACCTACGGCTTCTGGGGCCTGATCATTCTGATGTGCTGGCAGCAGATCGGTTATATGATGATCATCTACATTGCCGGCCTGCAGAATGTCCCCACCGATCTGATCGAGGCTGCCCGCATTGACGGTGCTACCTCCCGCCAGATCCTGTTCAAGATCAAGATCCCCATGGTTATGCCGAGCGTTACCATCTGCACCTTCCTGACCTTGACCAACTCCTTCAAGCTGTTCGACCAGAACCTGTCTCTGACCGCCGGCGAACCCGCCAAGCAGTCGATGATGCTGGCGTACAATATTTACGATACCTTCTACGCCCGCTCCGGACCCCAGTGGAAGGGCATCGGCCAGGCGAAGGCTGTCGTATTCTTCCTGTTTGTGGTCGTGATCTCGCTGATCCAGCTGCAGGCCACTCGTTCTAAGGAGGTTCAGCAATAATGGGTGCAACAAAAAAAGACCGCCGTATCAATGCGGTATTGTCCGTTTTGCTGGGTATTTTGTGCGTAGCATGGCTGTATCCGGTATTCATGATCTTGATGAACTCCTTAAAGACTGAGCGCGCTATCACCACCACCCATGCCTTTGAGCTGCCCAATGCAGAGACTTTTGTGGGCTTAAAAAACTATATCTACGGCATTCAGGAGATGGACTTTTTGTCCTCTTTCTGGTATAGTTTTATTATCACAGTCAGCTCTGTCGCACTTATCCTGCTCTGCTGCTCGATGTGCGCGTGGTATATCACCCGCGTGCAGGGCGTGCTATCCAAGGGTATGTACTATCTGTGCGTGTTCAGCATGATCGTACCGTTCCAGATGGTCATGTTCACGCTGGCTAAGACGGCTGACACCTTAAAGCTCAACAACCCTTATAATATCTGCATCATCTACTTGGGCTTCGGCGCAGGCCTTGCGGTGTTTATGTTCACCGGCTTTGTCAAGAGCATGCCCATCGCCATTGAGGAGGCCGCCATGATTGACGGCTGCAATCCCCTGCAGATCTTCTTCCAGGTGGTCTGCCCGATCCTCAAGCCCACGATGATCTCCACCGCTATTCTTGAAACCATGTGGGTGTGGAACGACTATCTGCTCCCCACGCTGGTGCTGGATATCAAAACCTTCCGCACCATTCCCATGGCGATCCAGTATTTCCGCGGCAGCTACGGCAAGGTAGAAATGGCCCCCATGATGGCCTGCATCATGATCACGGTTCTTCCGGTCATCGTGCTCTACCTCGTCTGCCAGAAGTACATCATTGACGGCGTGGTGGCCGGTGCAGTCAAGGGTTGATTGCAACCGAAAGAAGGCCTCACCATGACGATCAAAGACATTGCACGAGAATCCGGCTTCGCGGTCGGCACAGTGTCGCGGGCGCTGAACAACGCCCCCGGCATCAGCGAGGATACCCGCCGGCGCATAATGGAGGTAGTCAACCGCCACAATTACGAGCCCAACGCCAACGCCAAGCACTTAAAGCAGCAGGCAAATGACGGCATTGTCCTGATCGTAAAGGGCATCCAGAATATGCTGTTCGCAGGTATTCTGGAGCAACTGCAAAGCGAGATCGCCAACCGCGGTTATGTACCCACTGTCTACTATATCGACGAGGAAGCCAACGAGGTCGCGCAGGCCAGGCGTATCTGCACCGAGCGCAAGCCCTACGGCATTATGTTTCTGGGCTCCAACCTTGAGTATTTTACGACCGAGCTGGAAAGCCTGCGCATCCCCTGTGTACTGCTGACCAACAGCGCCGCCAGCCTGCAGATCTCCAATCTGTCCAGCGTGACGGTTGATGATATGGCAGCAGCCGACCGTATGATCGAGTATCTGTACGATCATGGCCACCGCCGCATCGGCGTGATCGGCGGCTATCCCAACCTGTCAAGGCCCAGCTTATCGCGTCTGGCCGGTGTGCAGGGGGCCATGCTGCGTCTGGGACTGCCGTTCTCTACGGATAAGCAGTATGCCCACGCGCGCTTTTCCCTTGCAGACGGCTACAAGGCAATGGAGCATCTGTTGGAGACTGCCCCGGATATCACCGCTGTGTTTGCCATGTCAGACATTATGGCTCTGGGTGCCATACGCGCCCTGCAGGATCACGGTCTGCGCGTCCCGCAGGATATCTCCGTCACGGGGTATGACGGCATTGCCCTTGGGCAGTACAGCGTCCCCCGCCTGACGACCATCCGCCAGAATAAAGAGCAGCTGGCCCTGCGCAGCGCCAAAATTCTGCTGCACAAAATCAAGGAACCCGGCACCGCCGTGCATGAGGTGGTTCCTTTTGAACTCATCGAGGGAGAGAGCGTAACGAAACTCTCCCCGTAAGAAAAAGAGGTTTTCCGGATGAGAGCAAGCGGCATTTTAATGCCCATTTCCAGCCTGCCCTCCCCTTACGGTATTGGTACCATGGGGCAGCAGGCACGGCAATTCGTAGACTTTTTATCCCAAGCGGGGCAGGCATACTGGCAGATCTTACCCGTCTGCCCGACAAGCTACGGCGACAGCCCCTATCAATCCTTTTCCACCTATGCAGGCAACCCCTATTTTATCGACCTTGACACCCTTGCAGCGCAGGGTCTGCTGAAGCCGAAAGAGTACAAGCACATCGACTGGCAATGCACACCGGAGCAGATCAACTACGGCGCCTTGTATGAGAAGCGCTACGCCGTACTGCGCACCGCCTGTGAGCGCCTGCTGGCGGCACCCCCGGTCGATTACCGGGATTTCGTCAGGAAAAACCGCTTCTGGCTGCCGGACTACGCACTGTTCATGGCGTTGAAGGACGCACACGGCGGTGCCTGCTGGCAGGAATGGGAGCATCCCCTGCGTAAGCGCGAGCCGGACGCCCTGAAGGCTGCCCGCAGAACCTATGCCAAGGACATTGCCTTTTGGCAGGCTGTGCAGTACCTGTTCTGCACCCAATGGCAGGCGCTGAAAGAATACGCCAACAGCAAGCATATCCAGATCATCGGGGATCTGCCCATCTATGTCGCGCTTGACAGTGTCGATGTTTGGAGCAGCCCGCAGGATTTCCAGCTTGATGCCGATCTCAACCCTACCGAGGTGGCAGGCTGCCCGCCGGACGGGTTCTCCGCCGCAGGGCAGCTGTGGGGCAATCCGCTCTACGACTGGGACGCTATGGCGCAGAACGGCTATGCTTGGTGGGTTCGTCGCATCCGCCACATGTGCAGCATCTATGATGTGGTGCGCATCGATCACTTCCGCGGATTTGCGGGGTACTATGCCATCCCCTACGGCAACAAAACGGCGGAGGGCGGACGCTGGCGTACCGGCCCCGGCTATGCACTGTTTGCCGCTATCAAGAAAAAGCTCGGTGAGCCACGCATCATTGCCGAGGATCTGGGCTTTTTGACCGATGATGTCAATGCCCTGCTGCGCAAATGCGGTTACCCCGGCATGAAGGTGCTGGAATTCGGCTTTGACAGCCGCGACGGCGGCGATTACCGCCCCCACGGCTACCCGGTGAACAGCATTGCCTATGTTGGCACCCATGACAACGAGCCGGTCAACGGCTGGATGGCTACGGCCGCTCCTGAAGATGTGGCCCGCGCGGTGCGTTACCTCAACCTGACCAAGCAGGAGGGCTACCACTGGGGCATGATGCGCGGTATCTGGGCCAGCGCTGCCGAGCTGAGCATCGTGCAGGCGCAGGACCTTCTCGGTCTGGGCCATGAAGCCCGCATGAACACCCCCTCGACCTTAGGCGGCAACTGGTGCTGGCGTGCCAAGCGCGGCGCTTTTAATGACCGTCTGGCCGTCAAGCTGCACGATTTGACAGAGCTGTACGGCCGCCTGCCGGAATAATACCAGATCAAGGGGTTTTCTCTCCCCTACTCCCCCTTAAAGATAACGCCCGGAGTAAACAAGCCGTTTTCGGCTTATTTACCCCGGGCGTTTGCTTTCCTCAAGCAGCAGCCGGTTTTGTAAACAGCTTATGAATTTTTGCCGCAATTTCTTGACCTGTCCGGCTTTGCTATGCTTATAATAGATGTATAAACTTTTCTACTTATGGAGGAACCCATGACAAAAAACACCCCTTCAACGGACAGGCCAAATCCCCCCCGCGTCCCCGCCCCAGTGTTATTCTGGATAAAGAAACTGCCCGCTATATATTCCGTGCGCTGCTGCTGACGATAGTATTTGCGTGGGCGCTGATAAATCTGCAGGCTGTACTGCAGTTTTTGGGCCGGGTGCTGGCAGTGTTTTCACCGTTTCTTATGGGTGGCGCCATTGCCTTTGTCATTAACATTTTGCTCTGCCCGTTAGAGCGCATTTGGCAGCGCATCTGCAAAAAAGCGCCCGACAAGCTGACGCGCCCGGTATGCCTGACCCTGAGCACGCTGTTGGTGCTGGGCATTTTGTTTGCCGTAGTGTTTATGATGCTGCCTAGCTTGCAGGAATCTGTCTATGAATTTGCGCGCAATCTTCCAAGCTACGCTGAAAAACTGGGGCAATGGTGGACAGGAACGGTGCGGTTTGCTGCAAAATACGGGGTCATTTTACCGGAATATGCGATGGATACCGATCTGTTGATGGATAAAATCACGGCGTTGCTCCACGATGAGGGCAGCGGTATCATCACCGTGACCTTGGGGGCGGCAACCTCGGTTTTTTCCAGCCTTGTAAATGTGCTGCTGGCGCTGGTGTTTGCTTTGTATCTGCTTGCCAAAAAGGAGGTCGTTTCCGCGCACCTGAAAACCCTTGCTGTGACGGTGCTGCCGCAAAAAAGTGCGCAGCGGGTACTGCACATTGTATCGCTGACTAGACAGACCTTTACCAATTTTGTGACCGGTCAGCTTACCGAGGCTGTTATCATCGGTATTCTGTGCTTTTTGGGTATGCTGATTTTGGGCCTCCCGTATGCCGGGGCAGTTTCTGCCTTTGTCGGCGCTACGGCGCTGATTCCGGTGTTCGGCGCGTGGATCGGCGGCGGTCTCGGTGCGTTTTTGATTCTGCTGGCCGACCCTCTCAAGGCGGTGTGGTTTGTGGTATTCCTGCTGATTTTGCAGCAGGTCGAGGGCAATCTGATTTACCCCAAGGTGGTGGGCAAATCCGTTGGTCTGCCGGGTTTGCTGGTGCTGATGGCCGTCACGCTGGGCGGTGAGGCGTTCGGCGTCTTGGGAATGCTGTTCAGTGTACCCGTCTGCGCGGTGCTGTACAGCCTGTATCTTGAATTTATCAAAAGCGCACAGCAGCAAATGCCAGCCAGCGCTGAAACCGAGGCGTAATAAGGTTTTTATATGAAGAGGGAGATGCACCAGAGCATGAAAAGCAGAAGAAAGCACGGCTTTCGGCTTATGACGATACTGTATTTTGCAATCGTGTTTTGTATGTGTATATCCCGATTTAATATCATTATGACCCTTATCGGTGGTCAATTAACGCGAATTGACGCAATCAATATGGTGCCTTTCCATAGCATTAGAGAGAACTTGAGGTATGGCCACAGCCCTGTTTCATGGGATATGCTTTATAATATGGTTATGTTTGTGCCGTTCGGCATTGTATACTGCTATCACCAAAAGAATTTTTGCATATATAAAGCGATTGGATTATCTTTTTTAACGACATTTCTAATTGAAGCGTCGCAGTTTGTTTTCAAAACCGGCGTTGTGGACATAGATGACCTTATGATAAATACAATGGGAAGTCTGGTTGGGATTTTCCTTTACATTGGGCTTCGTAAAATACTGCAATGGAAACAGGTCGGAGAAATACATGAAGTGATTGACACCGTTGCAACAATACTTCCGCCAATATTTGTTGCCTTTGTTATAGAGATGTTTTTTGGTGACGGCTCAACAAAGCTGTTTCCTGTTCATGGTATAATACTAACGGTCTACGGTATCTGCGATTATCTATTTTTAATAAAAGATTTTTCGTGGAAATCCAAGTTGCTTTACGCCGTATTTTATGCCGGGATTTTCTGGCTGACGCTTATCGCACTATGAAATAAGTGGTAAAAAGTTGTCGGCATGGACGAAAAGACCACCCTCAAGACCTGGACCATCATGGAAACGCTGGTCGGCGGTGTCGGATTTCTGGTTGCACTTGTCATCTCCTTCTTTGCATAACAGCATATATCCTCCGAAAGAGGGGCCGCTCAGGCGGCCCCTCTTTCCTTGCAGCAGTCCCCTATTGTCCGGCTATGCAGAAACAGATTTTAATCAAGTATCTTTCCGTCAATAGAGATCGTCACGACCTGCCACGGGATAAACTTTCCGCTTGCCTGCAGTGCTTTTTTCGCTGCCATCTCCAAACCGCCGCAGCAGGGCACCTCCATCCGAACGATGGTCACCTCCTGAATTTCGTTGCTGCGGATGATTTCGGTCAGCTTCTCGCTGTAATCCACAGCGTCAAGCTTCGGGCAGCCGACCAAAGTAACCTTGCCGCGCATAAATTCCTGATGAAAATTCGCGTATGCGTAGGCAGTACAGTCCGCCGCAATCAAAAGCTTTGCCTTGTTGAAGTATGGTGCGTTGATGGGGGCCAGCTTGATCTGCACCGGCCAATTCCTGAGCTGGGGAGCCTGACGCATCGGCTCTGCGATATTGCTGCCAGCCTCCCCCGGCTGCTCCAGCATACGCATCCGGGAGCCGGGGCATCCGCCCTCATGCAGGTGCTTCATCTTTTCCTGTAATTCCTTTTTCTTCTTGCTTTCCTGCACGGCCGCCTCATCATATGCAGGTGCCTCTCGTTCTTCAAAGGTGATGGCTCCTGTGGGGCAGCCAGGCAGACAATCACCAAAGCCGTCGCAGAAATTCTCCCGCACCAGCTTTGCCTTGCCGTCAATGATGTCAATCGCGCCCTCATGGCACGCAGTTGCGCACAGACCGCAGCCGTTGCACTTGTCCTCGTCAATATGGATGATTTTGCGGATCATATTCTTACCTCCCGGTTTACATCGTTTTGCTTTTGCAATCCTATTATAGTATAATAAAGCAAACCTGTATGTTTGATTTCAAACAAGGAGATTTCTTTTATGCAAAATCATCTTTCCGTCCTGCGGAGCTGTCCTTTCTTTACCGGTTTAAATGAGGATGAGATTTTGTCCATTCTGCACTGTGTACAGGCAGTCGAAATTGCCCGCCAGCGCGGGGCTTATATTTTCCGCGCCGGGGATTCCACCGAGGTCATGGGCCTTGTGCTGTCCGGTACCACCCTTGTGATACAAGAGGATCTCTGGGGGCACCGCAACATCTTATCCAAGTGCAGCGCCGGGGATTTTTTTGGCGAGCCTTACGCTGCCACTCCGGGCGCTATTCTGAACATCAGCGTTGTGGCAGAGGAGGATTGTGAAATTCTTTTGCTCAATATCAAGCGGCTGCTCACCGCCTGTCCCACCGCCTGCGACCATCACCAAAAGCTTATCCGCAATCTCGTCAGCGTCCTTGCAAACAAGATACTGCTCTTCAATGATAAGGTTACGCATATCAGCAAGCGGACCACCCGGGAAAAGCTACTCTCCTATCTTTCTGCTGAGTCGCTTCGGCAGGGGTCACTTTCCTTTGACATTCCCTTTGATCGACAACAGCTGGCAGATTTCCTCTGTGTGGAGCGCGCTGCCATGTCAGTTGAGCTGTCAAAGCTGCAAAAGGAGGGCCTTTTGATCACGAATCGAAATCACTTTGAACTGCTGACCCACTGACCTTGCCCCTGCTCCTGTGGTGTAATCACAGTTATAAAAATACACCTGTACCCCCGCAGAAACAAGATAGACGCGGTAAAGCCTCCGTAAAGAATCTGTTTTGGCAAAAGAAAAAGCTCTGCTGCTGAACACAAGCGTTCAACAGCAGAGCATGATAAAACCGTCTATTTTATTGTGCCTTGATTTCTACACCGGCAGCAGGCAGTGCGGCAGATATCTTCCGCACAAAGGCCAGTGCCTTCGGCCCGTCCCCGTGGACGCAGACAGAATCTGCCTGCAGCGCAACGGTACTGCCGTCTACGGCACATACCGTCCCCTGCTTTGCCATCTGCAGCACCCGCGCAATGGCCTCATCCTCATTTTCAATCATCGCGCCGGGCTTCCCGCGCGGCACAAGGGTGCCGTCGGGCTGATAACCCCGGTCGGCAAACACCTCACTGCAGACGCGCAGCCCCAATGCCTGCGCAGCCTTGATCATCTCACTGCCCGAAAGCGCCAGCAGCATGGCCTCGGGGGCGCCGCCTTGACTGCGCGGCAGATGGCTGCCGCCAGCTCCAGATCCTTGGCCGCCATATTATAAAGCGCGCCGTGCGGCTTGACATGGTGCAGCGGCACCCCGGCCGCGTCGCAGAAGGCCTTCAGCGCGCCGATCTGATAGATGACATCCGCCTCAGCCTCCGCAGGAGAGATTGCCATTTTGCGGCGTCCAAACCCCTGCAGATCGGGCAGGCCCGGATGCGCGCCCACCTGCACACCGTACTTTTTGCATAGCAGCACACTTTTTTGCATCACGGACGGATCGCCTGCATGAAAACCGCAGGCAATGTTGGCAGAGCTTACAAAGGGCAATACCTCGGCATCCATGCCGATCGTATAGGCGCCGAAGCTCTCCCCCAAATCACAGTTCAAATCAATGGACGGCATACGAAGGCCTCCTTTTACTATTTCAGCGCCGTGTTTTTGATGTCGGTCAGGAACATATGCCCCGGCGCGTGGGTAATGCAAAATTCCGGCCTTGAGCGCATGACCACCGCCTGCGGTGTGACCCCGCAGGGCCAGAATACCGGCATCTCACCGGGATAGATCGTCACGGCGTCACCGTAATCGGGGTGTGCAAGATCTGTGATACCGATGGCCTCCGGTGCGCCGATCTGTACCGGCGCACCGTGGACGCGGGGCATCCCGGCCGTGATGGCAACCGCCGCCGGTATCTTTGCATAGGGAATGGGCCGCATACTGACTACCATCGTGCCACTGAATCCCCCTGCAGACTCGCATGGGATATTTGTGTTGTACATCGGCACATTGACGCCCTCCTCGATCTGCCGGACGGGAATATCCGCCTCCAGCAGCGCAGCCTCAAAGGAAAAGCTGCACCCGATCAGGAAGCTGACAAGATCCTTTCGCTCCTCAAAAAAGCGCACAACATCGGTCGTTTCCTCTGCCAGCACACCGTTTTTGTAGATGCGGTAGCGCGGAATATCGCGGGCGATATCGCTGCCCGGCGCAAACCGGGAAAAGCTGCGCTCCCCGGCATCAGCCACCTCCAGCAGCGGGCAGGCCTTGGGGTTGCGCTGGCAGAACAGCAGGAAGTCCCATGCCAGCGCCTTAGGCAGTACAACAAGATTGCCCTGCGCATAGCCGTCACAGTAGCCGGTCGTGGGGTCGGTCAGTTCACCCTCTCGGATCAATGCCCGCACCGCAGCCGGGGCAGCGGTAGAATACTTCATACGAAATCCCCCTTTTTCAGTCCAGACGCGCAGCAACCGCCTGCAGCAGCTCTGCCTGGCGGCGCGCAGCCTGCACGGCCTGCTGCGGCGTTACAAAGGTGAAGCAGACACTCTGTCCCGGCCGAAGCTGTGCAAGCATCGGCAGATCCGCAGAAATCACAGTGGCGATCTTTGCATAGCCGCCGGTCGTCTGGTGATCCGCCAGCATCACAATAGGCTGTCCATTTGTGCTGACCTGCACCGATCCGGCCGCAATGCCGTCAGACAGAATATCCGAGCCGCGGACTGTTTCGATGATCGGTCCCTCCAGTCTGCAGGCCATGCGGTCACAGTCCGGCGTAAGCGTATAGCTGCTGTGGGTAAAGTCGTGCAGGGCCTTGTCGGTAAATGCAGCCTGCTGCGGCCCCGCTACTGCGCGCAGCAGCGGCAGGTTTTTAACGCCCTCCGCCCGCACAGGATGTGTACCATGGCAGACAAGCCCATCATGGATCGGGCGATTTAAGCTTCTGGCTGTGATCTTCTCCCACAGTTCTCGTGTGTCGCACGTCCCTGTCGGCAAAAAATCATTCTTTGCCAGCTTGCGGCCCGCAAGGCCGCCGATACGGCATTTCAGGTCGGTGGAGCGGCTACCCAGCACCGGCGGTGTTGCGATGCCGCCGCCCACGGCCAGATAGCTGCGCAATCCGGAGGCAGCGGTGCCCATACGCAGTACACTGCCCGCCTTTGCCAGCAGCGGTGCATAGTAGGCAGCGGGCGCACCGTCCAGTGCAGCCGGACTTTCCGCGCCTGTCAAGGCAAAAACGGTGTCTGTCTCAAAACGGAGCGTCACGCCGCGCAGGGTGCATTCCAGCACGGCCGCGCCCGGCGGATTGCCCACGAGTGCATTGCCCAGCCGGTAGGCGTAGCTGTCAGCTGCGCCGCAGCTCCGGTATCCCTGCGCTGCGTAGCCGGTGCGCCCTGCGTCCTGCACGGTCGTCAGAGGGCCCGGCTCCAGCACGGTGATGCTCATACCGTTCCCTCCTTTTGTGCTATTGCGTCAAATTCATCCTGAGTAATGGGGCAGAACCGGATGCGGTCTCCCGCAGCATAGGGCAGTCTGCCGACACTCGGGTCAAACAATTTGAGCGGTGTGCGACCGATCAGCTGCCAGCCGCCCGGGCTGGCGATGGGGTAAACACCCGTCTGCTCACCGCCGATGCCCACCGACCCTGCCGGGATGGCAGTGCGTGGCGTGGGCAGGCGCGGGGTGAACAGCCGCTCGTCCAGCCCGCCCAGATAGGGAAAGCCCGGCAGAAACCCCAGCATATAGATCGGGTAATCCCGCCCGGCGTGCAGCCGGATGACCTCGGTTTCGGTCAGCCCCGCGTGCTCGGCCACAAAGGGCAGGTCGGGGCCGAACGCGCCGCCGTAGCAGACCGGAATCTCAACCAGCCGCCCTTCCTCTGCTGCGGTATCGCTGTCCGGTGCCTGCGCCAGCTTTTGCACGGCAGCTGCCACGGCATCGTACTCGGTCACCAGAGGGTCATAGAAAATCAGCAGAGAGGCAAAAGCCGGTACGGTTTCCACCACGCCGGGGATCGCTGCGGCAGCCACGCGGGTGTTCAGCGCCGCTACCGCAGCACCGACGGATTGTGCAATGCGTTGTTCAAAGCTCGCCAGCAGACCGGTATCCCCCACCGGGCAGACAGTAAACGGCAGCATGGCTGCACCTCCCTCGTCAGTTTTCGTCAAAAAAGTGACTTTGCCAGCACAGGGCTGAACCAATGGTCGGAATTGTGCGAGAACCGCACGGCGTAGGCGGTACACTGGCGCATCAGGCTGACGATGCCGACGTTCATCCGGGTGCTGAACCCGTCGATGCCCGGCAGCAATGAGCCCGTCATATCAATGAACCCGCTGCGGGCGGCCACCCGCATGACCTCGGATTCCATCTCCTCGTGGTGCAGGATTTCCATATCCTTTTTCAGGTAGGCCAGCGCCGCCATCAGGCCGTAACAGCCCCAGTCGGAGCAGGTGGCCGTGATGATGTTGTCCGCCGCCGTGGCGCTCAGGATACCACCGCCGCAGCCGCATTTACATTCCCCTGCATCGGTAAACGGTACATACTTGCGGATATGCGCCGCGATCGTACCCATGCCGATCTCGTTGCCCAGATCGCCGATGGCGATATTCGGCACGCCCTGCGCGCGCAGCAGGTTCCAGAGCGCCTCGCTCTTGGCCTGCATCTCGGTCACATCCTTGCCGACGGCGTTGTGGTAAACGCCCAGCGCGTTCGCGCCGCTGGCCTCCACCGAGATGACGGCGGCAGGCTTGCGGGCGGCCAGCGCTTCGGCCTGCGCCGGGGCGGCGGCCTTGTCCTTCGTGAAGGCGACGACGCCCATACTTAAGGGCAACTCCTGCACGGTGTCCAGATCCTCGTAGATATGCAGCCCCACGACAGCGGCGCATTTCTCGATGGCCTGCACACTGTCAGCCGGGCAGACGATGACCGGCTTGGCATTGAATGCCATCACCAGCGCCCGCGCCAACAGCATAGCGCTGACCGTGCCGTCCATCTCCGGAACCTTGTGGGGCAGCAGCACAAAGCCGACCAAAATGTACACAAGATCGTTCTCTTTGACCGAATCACACAGCACCTGCGCGGCGTGCATCGTCAGCGGCTCGCCGGTAAAGGCGCGGCTGCCCGCGTATAAAATGCGGCAGACGCCGTAGCCGCGCGGGTCAAGATTCATCAGCGCATCAAGGTTTTCGCCCACGTTGCGTTTTTCCAGTTCATCGCGGGTCATGGTTACGCCCCCCTTGTTTTTAGTCGACGACGGTCGTTTTGCCGGTGTAGGCGTAGTATTCGCGCAGCACCTCGTCCTGAATGGCCTTGAGCGTTTCCGGGTCTTTGCCGCCTGCGGGTTTGCCGTCCACCTCGCAGGCGTGCAGGCAGAAGTTCGAGGACGAGGTCACGATGATCTCATCGGCGTTCTTCAGATCGTCCAGCGTAAAGCACTTCTCCATGACCGTGATGCCCAGCCGGTAGCAGGCCTGGATCATGTGGGTCTTGGCGATGCCGCGCAGGATAAATTCATCGTTGGGATGCGAATAAAATACGCCGTCCTTCAAAATCGAGACGTTGGAGTGTGCGCACTCGGTCACGATGTCGCCGCGGTGGAATACGGTTTCCTGCACGCCGATGCGCTTGGCGTGCTGGGCGGCCACGACGCTGGGCAGCAGGTTCAGCGTCTTGATGTTGCAGTGATAGAAGCGGGTGTCCTCGGCGGTGTCCAGCTTGATGGGCACGTCGGGGTCGTTGAGGTGGTTCTGGCGGATGGACACCCACAGCTTGCCGGGCAGTCCCTCTGCATAGACATGGTTGCGGGTCTCAACACCGCGCGTCACCTGCCAGTAGACAAAATGCGTTGTGCCGTCCACTTTTGCAAGCAGGTCGGTCAGCAGCTTGCCAAGCTCCTCTTTGGGCATCGGGATATGGATGTCCAGCGCCTTGGCGCTGGTGTAGAAGCGGTCGAGGTGATCCTGCATCAGATACACCTTGCCGTTCGCGCCGACCGTCGCGTCGTAGACGCCGTCACCGAAGAAATGCACCCGATCATTGAAGGGAACCATCAGTTCCTCCGGCGTGCCGATTTTACCATCATAATAGGCTAGTGCTTCCATGATACTTTCCTCCCCTGCTGTATGTTCCGCCCCTATCGGGCGGCGAATTTTTTATGCTGCGATAACGGCAGCGCTCTGCGGGACGCATATATGCGTCCCCTACAAACCGCCCGTGGCCATTTCCCGTTACCGCGAACACTTCACCCCAAACCTCAGCTCAATGACCTTCTTGATAACCTCCACGCAGTTGTCCAGCCCGATCGCCGCGCTGTCCAAGCAGAGGTCGTAATTTTCGACCCGCTTCCACTGGCGGCCGGTGTGGTACTTGTAATAGCTCTCGCGGTAATGGTCGAGCTTGTCGATGTACCGGATGGCCTGACTGCGGCCGATGCCCTGCCGCTTCATTTCCCGCTCGATGCGATCCTCGTAGGGGGCGTCGATGTAAACGGTCAGCACGTTGGGCTTGTCTTTTAACACGAAGTCCGCCGCGCGGCCAACGCAGACATAGCTTTCCGCGTCCAGCAGCTCCCGCAGGACTTTGGCCTGATAGTTGAACAGGTTCTGGTCGCTGATGAAGTTGCCGCTCTCCGGCGGGATGAAGCTGCCGTCGTAGACGTGCTGCGACACGCGGTAGAGCAGCGTTTTCTTGGTGTTCTCGTCGGCGGCGGCGAAGATCTTCTCGTTGATGCCGCTGTCCTCGGCTGCCAAGCGCAGCAGCTTGCGGTCGTACAGGTCGATGTCAAAATCCTTGGCGAGCTTTTTGCCGATGTAGCTGCCGCCGCCCGACCCGCAGGTGCGGGTGATCGCCACGGCGAAATAGGGATAGTTTGGATACATGGTGTTCCCTCCTTACTGCCCCAGATAGGCTTTTTTGACGCGGGCGTCGTTCAGCAGCTCCTGCGCATCGCCCGACAGGGTGATATTGCCGGTTTCCAGCACGTAAGCGCGGTCAGAGATCGCCAGCGCCATCTTGGCGTTCTGCTCGACGAGCAAAATCGTGATGCCCTGCTTGTTGACCTCCTTGATGATGGCGAAGATCTCCTTGACAAGCAGCGGCGAAAGTCCCATCGACGGTTCGTCCATCAAAATCATCTTGGGCTTGCCCATCAGCGCGCGCCCCACGGCCAGCATCTGCTGCTCGCCGCCGGAGAGCGTGCCCGCCAGCTGGCGCTTGCGCTCCTTTAAGCGTGGGAAGCGCTCGTAGACGTCGGCCATCGTCTTTGCCATATCGGTGGGGTCGGTGAAGGCACCCATCTCAAGGTTTTCCTCGACGGTCATCTGGGGGAAGATGTGCCGCCCTTCCGGCACATGCGCCAGCTTCAGGGTGATGATCTTGCTCGGCTCGGTCTTGCGCAGGTCGTGGCCGTCAAAGACGATAGAACCACTGGCCGCTTTTTCCAGTCCGGTGATTGTGCGCAGCGTCGTTGTTTTGCCCGCGCCGTTTGCGCCGATGAGGGAGACGATCTCGCCGTCCTTCACCGTCATGGACACGCCGTTCAGCGCGTGGACAGCGCCATAGTTGACGTGCAGGTCTTTGATCTCAAGCATGGGCGGCCTCCTCCGGTTCGTCCTTGCCCAGATACGCCTCGATGACGTGCGGGTCGTTCGCGATCTGTTCCGGCGTGCCGGAGGCGATCGTGGTGCCGAAATCCAGCACCTGAATGCGCTCGCAGATCTTCATGACAAGGCTCATATCGTGCTCGATGAGCAGGACGGACACTTTAAATTCGTTGCGGATGTAGTTGATGATCTCCAGCAGCTCCTCGGTCTCGGTGGGGTTCATGCCGGCCGCAGGCTCATCCAGCAGCAGCAGCTTCATGTCGGTGGCCAGCGCGCGGGCGATCTCCAATCGGCGCTGCTCACCGTAGGGCAGGTTGTCGGCCTCCAGATCCTCCTTGCCGGAGAGGTGGACGACTTTCAGCAGCTCCTTGGCGCGGGCGGTAATCTCAGCCTCCTGCTGCCAGTATTTCTTTGTGCGGAAGATGGCGTCTGCCATACCGTAGGTCGTGTGCTCCTGCATAGCGGTCTTGACGTTCTCGATGACCGTCATCTTTTTGAAAAGGCGGATGTTCTGGAACGTCCGGGCGATGCCCGCCTGCACGATCTGGTGCGTTTTTTTGCCGTTCATCCGCTCACCGCAGAGGTAGAAGGAGCCCTCGGTGGGCTTGTAGACGCCGGTGATGAGGTTAAAGACCGTCGTCTTGCCCGCGCCGTTGGGGCCGATGAGCCCGACCAGCTCCGACTCGCCGATCTCCATGTTGAAGTCATCCACGGCCTTCAGGCCGCCGAACTGGATGCCGAGATGCTGTGCTTTCAATACGGGTGCTGCCATAACGGGTTCACGCTCCTTTCGCGGCCTTGGCCTTGGGTTTCCCGAATTTGTTTAAAACACCCTCCAGCAGGCGGGTCAGGCTGAACTCCCACCGGCCGAAGATGCCGCCCGGCCGGAACAGCATAACGAGCACCAGCACGACCGAGTAGGCCAGCATACGGTAGGTAGAGAAATCGCGCATCAGCTCCGGCAGGCTGGACAAAAATGCCGCGCCGATGATGGAGCCGGTCAGCGAGCCGGTGCCGCCGATGATGACCTCGCTCAGCAGCTCGGCCGAATAGTTGAAGTTGAAGTTCGTGGGGATCATCGCCGTCATATAGTGGGCGTAGACGCCGCCGCCGATGCCCGCGAAGAACGCCGAGATGGCAAAGGTCAGCACCTTGTAATAGGTCACGTTGATGCCGGAGGCCGCCGCTGCGATGTAATCCTCGCGGATGGCCTGCACCGTGCGGCCGAAGCGGCTGCGCACAAACAGGAACATGATCGTCACACAGACTGCCATGATCCAGAACGCGCGGTCAAACGTCGCAAGCTTGAGGATGCCGCTCATCGTCTTGCCGCCGCCGGTGATGGAAAAGTTGCAGAAGCAGACGCGGATGATCTCGGCGAAGGCCATTGTGACGATGGCGAGGTAGTCGCCCCGCAGGCGCAGCGCCGGGATGCCGACCGCCACGCCCATCAGCCCCGCGGCCAGCCCGCCCGCCAGAATGGCGACGAGCAGCAGCGCCAGATCCGAAAGCCCGTGCCCGGCCAGCGCGCCGGACACAATGGCCGAGACATACGCGCCCACCGAGACAAAGCCCGCGTGCCCCATCGAAAACTCGCCCATGAAGCCCACGACCAGGTTCAGCGAAGTGACCATGATGATCGTGTAGCAGGCAGTCGTGCAGATGCCTTGAATATAGGTCGTGCTTTTGCCGAAGGCGTTACAGGCAAAAGCCAGCGTGAACAGCGCATACAGCAGCGCAACGCCCACTAAGTTCAGCCCGTAGGAGGCCAGCCGTCGTTTCGTCATCTCGTTCACGCTCCCTTACACTTTTTCGCCGACATTCTTGCCCAAAATGCCGGAAGGCTTCACCAGCAGAATGACGATCAGTGTGCCGTAGGTCACGGCCTCGTACCAGCCGGGGGCAAACAGCTTGACAAAAATTTCAATCAACCCGATGAGGATGCCGCCCAGCATCGCGCCGGGGATGATGCCGATGCCGCCGAGGACGGCTGCGATGAAGGCCTTCATGCCCATCATCGAGCCCATGTCGTTCGTGACGCGCGGATAGGTGGCGCAGTACATCAGCGCCGCCACCGCCGCCAGCCCCGAACCGATGGCGAAGGTCGTGGTGATAATTTTGTTGACATTGATGCCTACCAAAGTTGACGCATCCTTATCCTGCGGCACGGCGCGCATCGCTTTGCCGAGCTTGGTTTTCTTGACGAACAGCTGCAGCGCGATCATGATGCCCAACCCGATGGCGATCGTCAGCAGCACGTTCAACGGCAGCGCCACGCTGCCGACCGTGATGGTGGGCAGGCTGAAGATGGCCTGCACGTTGTGGGGCTTTGCGCCAAAGAGCACCATCGCGAGGTTTTCAAGGAAGATGCTCATCGCCAGCGCCGTGATCAGCGCGGACATGGAGCCTGCCTTGCGCACCGGGCGGTAGGCGAGGATCTCGACCAGCACGCCGACCACGGCACAGACCGCAATGGCAAGGATGACCGCCAACCAAGCGGGCATACCCGCATTGACCATCAGCGGGATCGTGTAGAACAGCGTGTATGCGCCGATCATGATAAAATCACCATGCGCGAAGTTGATCATGCGGATGATGCCATAGACCATTGTGTAGCCAAGGGCGATCAGTGCGTAGATCGCGCCCTGATTCAATCCATTGATCAGGCTTTGGAAAAACAATGAGAAGCTCATTTGTGGTCCATTCCCCTTTCCTACGGTGTTTCAAAAAAAGGAATGTACACGGCAGGCGTTCCTTGCGGGTTGCAGCACCACCGTGTACATCTCCCATCCGTCTTTGGACTTTACTTGTTATTCAGCCTTGGAAACGACCTTGCCGTCAGAGCCGAGCGTTTCCGTCCACTTGACCGCGCCGTCCACATAGGTGTTGACAGCAATGCTCTTGATCGCGTCGCCGTTCTCGTCCAGCGTCATATCGCCGTTGACACCGGTGAAGCTCATGCCGGTCATGCCCTTGACAAGGCTGGCCGTGTCAGTGCCGCCTGCATTCTCAGCGGCCTGCACCAGCATGTACATAGCGTCATAATACAGGGCTGCGCAGGCGTTCAGGCTTTCGGTGCCGTACTTTTCGGTGTACTTCTGCACGAAGTTCTGGACAGCCGGGGCTGTATCCTCGCTGGAGTAGTGGTTCGTAAAGTAGCAATCCTCAAACTGTGCAGAAAGGCCGGTCGTGTCGGAGCCGTCCCAGCCGTCGCCGCCCATAATGGCACCGGTAAAGCCTGCATTGCGGGCTGCACCGACCAGCAGCGGAACGGTGTCGAGGAAGCAGGGATAATACAAAAGCTCTGCACCGCTGGCCACGGCCTGCGCTGCCTGCGAGGAATAATCGGTGTCGGTTGTCATGCACTCACCGGTGTAGGCGACCTCGATGCCGTTGGCCGCGCAGTTTTCAATAAAGGCATCCTTCAGACCGTTGGAGTAATCATCGTCCTTGGCGTAGATGACCGCGGCCTTGGTAAAGCCCTTGTCCTTGGCGAAAAGCGCTGCCATCTTGCCCTGATACGGGTCAATGAAGCAGTTGCGGAAGATCGTGTCGCCCTTTAAGGTAACGTCGGCGTTGGTTGCGCCGGTCGCCAGCAGCAGCATGCCGTCCTTGGAGGCCTGCTCTGCCATGGGCAGTGTGACCGAGGAGAAGAAGCTGCCGACGATGGCCTCCGGAGAGTCCGCCATGACCTTGTTGTAGGCGTTCATAGCCTGCTTGGCGTCCTTGGCATCGTCTGCGACCTTGCCGCCGTTGACGATCTCGATCTTATAGCCGGAGTCCCCGGCGTTGATCTCCTCGACGGCCATATCAATGGCGTTCTGTGCGCCCTCGCCGTAAATGGCGGAGCCGCCGGTCATGGAGCAGACAACGCCCACACGAATGATGTTGTCTTCCTCGCCATCCGCTGCGGCAGTGGTGCTGGCCGGGGCCTCACTGGAAGCGGCCGCTTCGCCCTGCTGGGCGCTGGAGCCGCAGCCTGCCAACAGACTTGCGGACATGGCGGCTGCCACGGTAAGTGCTAAAACTCGAGTACGCTTTTTCATTGTGTGACCCTCTCTTTCCGTTTCTCTGATATGCCCTCTTTCATCCAAAACAAAAGGCGCGCAGCCCTGTGACAGGTACTGCACGCCTTTGTGCTATAGGAAAAGGGGCCGCATACTTTGGTAAGTACGCGACCCCTTTGTCCCGTTCATCATCTGGATGATGTTGTTATTATAGCAGACTGCACAAGAAACGCAAGTGCTTTTCTACGATTCATGCGGAAGCACAGGATTTTTGAAGTTTTGTTTTTGATTGTTAGGTTTATTGCGGCATCGACAGAAGATTTTTAGTTCAAACCAGCCTGCCACGACAAAACACTGCTCTGCTCATTGCGTCATACTATAATCATTTCTGCTGCCAAAAGACGGACATTGGTTTTTTTCAGGCTGGTCGTAAGCACCATCCTAGAATAGGGTTTTGTGGACCATACCTTTGGACACGAAGAAGCGAAAAGTAACTCATCGGCTTGAAAAACACCGTGATGGGGCAAAGACACTTGCAAAGCGCGCGGTTATCCTTGCATGCAAAAAGTCTCTGCCGGTTGGGTATCGGCAGAGGCACTTTCATTTCCTCTTGTTTTTACTTTGTTCCTTTTTCAGGGATCTTTTCTCGCAGTGTTTCCAAACGGTTGAGTGCCTCGTTCAGAGTATCATCTTTCTTGGCAAAGTGGAAACGGATCAAATGATTGACCGGCTCCCGGAAAAAGCTGGATCCCGGTACCGCACCTACGCCGACCTTGGCAGCCAGATTCTCACAGAATTGCAGGTCACTGTCATAACCGAACGCAGAGATGTCCAGCATCACATAATACGCGCCCTGCGGGATGTTGTGGACAAGACCCAAATCGTCCAGACCCTTGCAGAACAGATCACGCTTATGCGTATATTTTTGCAGCAAATCATCGTAATAGTCCTGCGCGAATTTCAAGCCGGGAATAACGGCCTCCTGTAATGGGGCTGCTGCGCCGACCGTCAAAAAGTCGTGTACCTTTTTTGCGCGTTCGATGATGGGCGCGGGTGCGATGACATAGCCCAGCCGCCAGCCTGTTACAGAATATGTCTTGGACAGCGATGAGCAGGAAATCGTCCGCTCCAACATGCCGGGCAGAGTTGCAAAATATGTGTGGGTGTGCGGCGCATAGACGATATGTTCATAAACTTCATCGGTGATGACATAGACATCGTATTTATTCGCCAATGCAGCGATGGTTTCCAGCTCCGCACGCGTGAACACCTTTCCGCATGGGTTTGATGGATTGCATAAAATAAGCGCCTTGGGGTTCTGGCGGAAAGCATCCTCCAGCACCTCCGGATCAAAGTTGAAAGCAGGCGGTGTCAGTGGTACATAAATCGGCTCCGCACCGCTCAAGATCGTGTCCGCACCGTAGTTCTCATAAAACGGTGAGAATATGACAACTTTATCCCCCGGGTTCGTTACCGTCATCATTGCGGTCATCATCGCCTCGGTGCTGCCGCAGGTTACGACGATCTCACTGTCCGGGTCGATGGCGCGGCCCATGTAGTGTGTCTGCTTTGCAGCCAGCGCCTCGCGGAAGTTCTGTGCGCCCCAGGTGATGGAATACTGGTGGTAATCCTCATGGGCGACCTCGGCCAGACGGTCCAAAATTTCCTTCGGCGGATCAAAATCCGGAAACCCCTGTGAAAGATTTACCGCCCCATATTTATTGGAGATACGGGTCATTCGGCGGATGACAGAATCCGTAAAACCGGCAGTACGGTCAGATAACGGCTGCATAGGCAGTTGCCTCCCTAAAGATTAGATACATTTAGAATAGCGGATCAAGCATATCAGCTCGGTATGTGGCCTTTTGCGCCGCATGGTACAAGACGCCCTTTATAAGCGCAGCCCTTTTATATCCTTGATGCGCGACAAAATCATATTACAGCTGCAGCTCTGCACACCGGGCAGGGTGTCGATGACTGTGTGCAAAAAGGTTTCCATTTCCTCTGCAGAAGCCGCCACGGCGTGAACATGCAGCTTATCCCTGCCGGTCACACGGTAGATCTGCGTGACAGTGTCGTGCCGGTCCAAAATCTGCGTGACCTGTGCCAGACAGTCGGGCGCTGTCTCGATCTCGAAGTAGCAGGACACCGCACCACTGATTTTCTGCGGGTTTATGACGGTCGTATACTCCTCAATGATGCCCTTTTGCTCCAGTGTCTGGATCCTTGCCTTCACCGCGACTCTGGATATGCCGATTTTCTCCCCGATGTCCGAGTAGGAAATGCGCGCATTTTCTATGAGCAGCCGTACGATTTTCTGATCCAGTGTGTCCAGCCCGTCCAGATACATAGCGTTCCCTCCGTCTGTAAACTTTCTATGCGTATCATAGCATCATTCTTTCCAAAAGTAAATATGCCGTTGACGCGCCGTCTTTGCCGCGCTATAATGGTTTCGATTCGTAATTATCAACTTTCGTTTTGTGAGGAATCGCTATGAACCGAGATTTAACAAAGGGTCCTGTCGTGCGGTCAATGCTTCTGTTTGCCATCCCCATGATTTTGGGTGACCTGCTGCAGCAGTGCTATAACATCGCTGACACGCTTATCGTCGGGCAATTTTTAGGACGAAACGCCTTGGCGGCAGTCGGGTCTGCCTTTACGCTGATGACCTTTTTGACCTCGGTCATTCTGGGGCTTTGCATGGGCAGCGGCGCGCTGTTTCCATGCGTTTCGGGCAGCGGGACGAAACTGCCCTGCGGGAAAGCCTCTGCGCATCGTTTTATTGCATCGCGCTTATCACCGTGCTTTTGAACCTTATCGCCTTTGCATGCCTTGACGGGCTTCGCATTTTTCTGCGGGTCCCTGCCGAAGTTTGGGGCGATATGCGCGTCTACCTGTTCCTCGTCTTTTTAGGGATACCCGCCATTTTCCTGTACAACTTTTTTGCTTCGTATTTAAGGGCCATCGGCAATTCAGTGATCCCGCTGGTCTTTTTGGCGGTTTCCTCGGTGCTGAACATCGTACTGGATCTCTGGTTTGTTGTAGGGTTAAACAAGGCGGTCGCCGGGGCTGCACAGGCCACCGTGATTGCGCAGTATATTTCCGGTGTAGGTATCGCCGTCTACACCTGGGTGCGCTTTCCGCAGGTGCGCTCGGTTGCAAGACCGCGCACCTTACGCACACAGAGGATCCGGGAAATATTCTCCTATTCCTCGCTGACCTGTGTCCAGCAGTCGGTGATGAACCTCGGTATTCTTATGGTGCAGGGGCTCGTGAACAGCTTTGGCCCCGTTGTGATGGCAGCCTTTGCTGCTGCCGTAAAAATCGACGCCTTTGCCTATATGCCGGTGCAGGATTTCGGCAACGCCTTTTCCACTTTTATTGCGCAGAACTACGGTGCAAAGCAAAACGACCGCATACGCTCCGGTCTAAAAAGCGCCGTCCTGATATCGGTCGCTTTCTGCGTGGTGCTGTCCGCGTTTGTCTGCGCATTTGCCAAACCACTGATGCTGCTTTTTGTCGATGCCGGGGAAACCGAAATTCTGCGTGAGGGTGTGCGGTATCTGCATATTGAGGGTTCGTTTTACTGTGGTATCGGCTGCCTGTTTTTGCTGTATGGCCTCTACCGCGCATTGGGTAAGCCGGGCATGAGCGTTGTGCTTACCGTCATCTCGCTGGGCACCCGCGTTGCCCTCGCCTACCTGTTGTCCTCCCTGCCCTCCATCGGCGTGACCGGCATCTGGTGGTCCGTTCCCATCGGCTGGGCGCTTGCCGATTTTGTAGGATTTGTGTATTATAAAAGAAATCAACTTATATGACGGCAGCCAGCCATAAGGACTGCCGATTGCCTTTAGGGGGAGCAGCTATGCAGATCAGCCAGTTTTTTCTCAACGGAGACATGAAAGGCGCTCTTGCCTATATGCGCAGCCATGAGGAGTGCAAGGAGATTCTTCCCGCGTATACCGCAATCTTTGAAGATTGTAAATACCGAAACTACGAAATACCGGACATGCTCAACGCTGTTTTGCGGTTGTATCAGGTATATTTCCGGGACACCTTTTATTGCGGCTTACCGGAGGCGGAGGCCGCAGACAAGCTGTTGACCGGGCTGAAGCACCTTCTGCCTATGCCGGATGCCGATGAAGATACTTTAGTCGAACAGCTTCAGTCTGTGTTTGAAGAAAACGGCTATCATGCGCTTTTCGGGAAAACACAGGGCTATTACGGCCCGTATATCTGGCGTGACACGGTCCCGACCGTCTACCGTGTCGAATTGCCAGATGGTGCAGCCGAATACACCGTCAACATTCTGAAAAGCTTCGTGTTCCGGAGTTGGCTGGATTATCTGACCTTCGGCAAGCAGGGTACGGGCGGCTGGGCTTCGCCCGATGGAACGATCAACTGCATCGAGCAGGCGTATGATTTTGAAAGTGAACGGTTTCTTGTGTCACTTTTGAAGCACGAGGCACAGCACACCGTTGACATGAAGCGATTCCCGGGAATCACCCCCGCGGAGTTAGAATACCGGGCAAAGCTGGTGGAGCTGCATTACTGCAGCGATTTAGGATTGCTGCAAAAATTTCTATTGGCAGCAGATGAACGAAAGAGCAAGGATAGTCATGCACTGGCCTGTGCGCAAATCAAACTTGCATTCGCACATACAAACCAAGCAGACCTTTCCTGCATACAGACAAAGGCACTGGAGCTGCTTCACGCGCACACGAAAATAATGAAAGAAAAATACACTGTACCAGATGCAAGTCCATTATCTTCGTAATTTACTTACGCCTCTGCATCGTCCAAACATCTAATGCCAATATCTGCACATACAATCTCACCGCAGTACACGGCAGAATTTTTGGCAGCATGCAGCGGTTTATAGCTGTCGAATGTCACGGTCAAATCGGCACTGACAGCCCCTTCGGCGACTTCGCCCGTATCGGTTGCAATACCGCTTGGCAGATCGAGGGCCAACACAAATGCTCCCGCCTCATGCGCGCGGTTCATCAATGCGCAGGCAGCGCGTCCGGCCGGGCGCAGACTTCCATGGAATCCGGTGCCATACAAGGCATCCGCCACCACCCTGAAGTGCTGCGGCTTCAGGGCTGCAGCATCACGGCAGACGGCGATCTGAAGGCCCTCCAGGCGTGCATAATTTGTTATGGCATCAGGTGTTTTCGGCTCGCCCTCCGCCAGCAGGACCGTCACCTGCCAACCTTCTAAGGCAGCCGCGCGGGCAAGCACAAAGCCGTCTCCGCCATTGTTCCCCTTCCCGCAAACAACAAGCAGTGATGCCGCTTGCGGGAATCGTGCCCGCAGCTGCGCGTAGGCAGCAAGGCCCGCATTCTCCATCATCTGCAGGTATGGGATTCCCCGTTCATTTGCAGCCCGTTCAATTTCTTTCATCTGTGCGGCGGTCACAATGCGGCGGTCCATCTCAAGTCTCCTTTTGCCAAGCTTTCGACACACGGTCTTTGTGCCTGTATTTTCATCAAAGCTTGTGCCACATTATACCGCTTTAGGCTGCGGATTGCAATCGTCCCGGCATTAAAGCGCATCCTTCATGCTTTTTACATAGGTGCCGATCTTATCCGTGGTCTCGGCCTTGGCGCTCTTGGTCGAAAGCGCCGCCAGAAAGGCAGCGTTCTGGGTCGGGGTCGTCTCCCTCCAGATGGATACATCGGCTCTCGATAGATAAACTCATGGTACCACTCTCCCTGCTCGGTATCCCGGGCGGTCACTTCCCCCGCCCTGTTTGCTTTACGCTTCCGGCGTGTAGTTGACTTCCAGCACAATGTCCTCAAAGGTCACGGCACGCACTTCACCGCCGCCGGTCGGATTGGACGGCTCATACTGGATCTTATAGCCATCCTGCTTGAATTTTTGGATGATGCGGTTCAACTCCGGCCGACTGCTCACCTTGATGCAGATATGGGCAAGCCCCGTGCGGTTGGGATCCTTGGGGGCATCTACGATCTCAGGCTTTGTCATCAGCTCGATCCATGCACCCTCATCCAGCTGCAGGATGTCGGAGTAGTAGTTGTTTCCTCCTCGTTATAGGTTTTCAGCAGCGTTGCGCCGAAGTAATCCTCAAAGAATTTTCTTGCACCCGCCAAATCCTTTACAAAAATTCCTACATTGCCGATTTTCATGGTTGTATCCCCCTTATATAGTCTGTTGATACATGGGTGTGGACAGATATTTCATACCGTTGTCCGGCAGAATGACTGCGATTCTTTTGCCTGCATATTCCGCACGCTGTCCGACCTGCACGGCGGCATGCAGTGCAGCCGCCGCCGATGTGCCGAGAAACAGTCCCTCCGTATGCAGAACATCATGGGCCGTTGCGTAGGCCTCGGCTGTGCGGACATTGATGTATTCATCGCTCCAGTCCAGTGTCAGATACTCCGACAGTTCTTCTTCCGGCACACCGTAGGCCGGCAGAACACCGTCGATGATCTGCACATCCGGATGCTCCGGCGTCAGGCGGGAGTCGGGGTGGGGCTGCACCAGCACGACCCGCAGCCCGGGGTTGCGGCTGCGCAGATACCGCGCCGTGCCGCTGCCTGTACCGCCTGTGCCTGCCATGCAGACCAGCACATCCACATTGCCGCCGGCATCCTGCCAGATCTCCGGCCCCGTTGTGCGGAAATGTGCCTCCGGGGTGGCCGGGTTGGCTGCCTGATTGTTGAAATATGCCCTCGTGCGTCTGCAGTAGGCGGCGATCTCCGCCAGAGTCGCCTCACGCTCAGGCTCCTGCCATGGGTGGCTGCGCTCTGCTTCGGGGCGCAGGCCGATTGCATCCTTATAGTCCAGCAGCCGTGCGCCGTAGGCCTGCAGGATCAATCGGCGCTCCAGCGAGGCACCGCGCTCAAGAAAGATTTCCATCCTGTAGCCGCGTGCAGCGGCAAATGCCGCCAGCCCGATGCCGGTGTTTCCGCTGGTCTGCTCCACAATGGTCCCGCCCGGCTTCAGCGCCCCGCTTTGTTCGGCCGCTTGAATCATCGCCAGCGCTGCGCGATCCTTAACACTGCCGGTCGGGTTAAAAATTCCAGCTTTGCGAGGATATGCGCCCCGCAGTGCTGCTGCCGTTCAAAACGGTCAAGCTCCATCAGCGGCGTATGACCCACCAGCTCATCAATGGAATGTACCACCCCTGCCATACTGCCTTTCCTCCCCTGTCAGATGCTGTAATCGAAATCATCCGTGACCGTGCGCAGAAAGCGCTTGCTTGCCTCCTGCTTCGGATGCAGGAAGAACTCCTTGGCGGGGGCTTCCTCCGCCACAATGCCGTTTTCCATAAAGATGATGCGGTCGGACACATTGCGGGCAAAGCCCATCTCATGTGTGACGACCACCAGCGTAAGTCCATCGGCAGCCAGTTGGGTGATGGTATTCAGCACCTCGCGGGTCAGCTCGGGGTCCAGCGCCGAGGTAGGCTCATCGAAAAGCAGTACCTCCGGCCGGAATGCAATGGCCCGGGCGATGGCCACACGCTGCTGCTGCCCGCCGGAAAGCTGATCCGGGTAAAAATCCTTCCGGTGGAGCATCCCGACCTTTTCCAGCATCTCGTCTGCGGTCTGCTCCGCTTCGGCACGGTCTACGCCGCGGGCGGTAATCAGCCCCTCCAGCACATTCTGCCTGACCGTCATGTTGCGGAAAAGGTTGAAGTTCTGGAACACATAGCCCATCTTCATCCGCAGGGCACGGATCTCATTATGGCGAAGCTTTGTAATATCCTTTTCAAAGTCATCAAACCGGATGGTGCCGCTGTCGGCCTTTTGCAAAAAGCTGATGCACCGCAGCAGGGTGGTCTTGCCGGACCCGCTGCTGCCCAGTATCGAGATGACCTCCCCGTTGTTGACACGAATGTCAACGCCCTTCAGCACCTGAGTCGTGCCGTAGCTGCAATGCAGATCCTTTACTTCCAACATGGGTAGGCTCCTTTTATTGTCAGACCAGTTTATCCGGCGTCACACCGAGAATATCATTAAAATAGTTGTTGGCGATCATCATCACACCCATGGCGGTGATCACTACGATCTCCTCCTCGGTAAAGTTTGCTTTCAGCTTATCAAACAGCTCCTGCGGCACATGCTTGGGATTCTCCGCAATGGCCTGCCCGTAATCGATCAGAACCTGCTCCTTCTCGGTAAACTCGAAAGTATCAAAGTCGATGCCGTTTTTCTTGAGCAGATTGCGGAAATAGATGCTGCACACAAGGCAGCCGTTCGGTCTGGGGAGATGGCATATTCAAAAAAAGTCTGCTGCACGCTTGCCGATCAGCCGCTGCAGCTCATCATCCAGCGCATAGGAACCGGCCTCCACGGCGTTGAACGCAGCTGCATTGTGCAGCAGCGTGCGCTTTTCTGCGGTCAGCGCGTGACCCTCGGCCAGATGGTCGGCAATAATCTTCTGAATGCTTGCGGGGGCAGTCTCGGGGTTGATCTCACTGATAATAGCCATAATTAAGCAGGCTCCTTTCCAAGCTGTGCAATTTGTTTTGGTGTATTCCACGCAAGGCGTTTTTCCAGCACGCCCTGCAGTAAGGTAAGTACGGTGTTTAAGAGCAGGTAGACAAGGGCTACCTCGCAGTAAAGCGCGAACGGCTCAAATGTGCGGGCTGCGATCTGCTGGGCGGTCTTGAACATCTCGACCACCGTGATGCTCGCCGCCAGCGAGCTGTCCTTCGTCAGGCCGATCAGCGAACTGAACAGCGTAGGGAACGCGACCCGCGCCGCCTGCGGCAGAATGACCCGCATCATGATCTGACCGGAACTCAAGCCGATCATATACCCGGCCTCCCACTGTCCCTCCGGCACGGACTGGATCGCAGCGCGTATCGTTTCGGACATATAGGCGGCGTAATTCAGCGAGAATGCAATGACCGCAGAGGGAAACGCATCCAGCGTGATACCCAGTGACGGCAGACCGAAGAAGATGATATACATCTGGACGATAAGCGGTGTGCCGCGGAACACCCAAACATAGACGCGGGCCAGTTGCTTGAGGATGCGGACATTCTGCACCTGGATCAGTGCCAGTGCAAACGCCAGCACAAGGCTCAGCGCGTAGATGCATACCGTCAGCGGGATGGTTGCCTTAAAGCAGTAGAGCACCAGCCGCGGGAACGAGGAGATCAGGATCTCCGCCAATCTTTCCGTCATTGTGTTTCACCTTGCCTGTAATACAGTTATTGATACGCGGACTCGGTATAGTCACCGCCCAGATACTTTTCGGAGATTTCCTTCAGCTTGCCCTCCTCGCGCAGCTCTGCAAGCGCGGCGTTGATGGCATCCAGATATTCGGTTTCCCCCTTGCGGACGGGAATGGCAATGACATCCTCGGAATCCGGGATGACGAAGGCCTCCTTCAGCTTATCCTTTGCATCGGGATGCTCGTCCAGATAGGCGTTCAGCACCGGTACGCTGGTGCCGAGGAAGTCTGCGCGGCCGGAAAGCACAAGGTCGATAGCCTCAGAGCTGGTGTCGACGCCAACGATCTCCGCGCCCTGCGCCTCATACCACGGGATGAAGGCGTTCGTGGCGTTTGTGGCGATCTTCTTGCCCTTTAAGTCCTCCGGCGTTTGGATGCTGTCATCATCGGCCCGCACGACAACGCGGCGCGCTTCATAATAATAGGGGTCAGAAAAATCGTATTTTTCGGCGCGCTCATCGGTGATGCTGACGCTGTTGATAACCGTATCAAACCGGTCGGAGTCGATGCCGATGAGCAGCGAATCCCACGCAGCCTCCTGAAACTCTGCCTCGACACCAAGCTTTTCGGCCAATGCCTTGCCCAGCTCGATGTCAAGCCCCGTCAGCTCGCCGCTGTCATCGTGGTAGGTGAACGGCGGGTAGGTACCCTCGACGCCGATGACCAGCTTGCCGGCGGCCTTAACCTTTTCCAGTTCCCCGCCCTCTGCGCTCGCAGCGGAGGTGCTTTCAGCCGTTGCGTCTGCCGATGCAGCGGAGGAGGCGGTACTGCCGCACCCGGAAAAAACAGCGGCGGTCAGGGTGAAGGCCAGCAGAGCGGCGGCGGTTTTTTTAACAATGCGTTTCATACTCAATTTCTCCTTTATATCGGTCGTTTATCGTTTGTTTTTACATCAGGATACAAAAATGCCCGGCGCTTAACAGAAGCGGCCGGGCAGGTACGGTATATGGCTTCACCCGCAATGCAGGTGCCCTACATCGGTGCAGCGCGAACAGAGCGAATGCACCGCGGCCATACAGTTTGCCCGGCGACACGGCATTCGACAACACATGATGGATGCAATTTTGCTGATACGGTACATAGTGACTTCTCCCTTCGCGGTAGTTGTTTGGATTCGATGGGTGTATGATACACCCATTTACCTACTAAGTCAATATGTTTATAGGAATTTATTTTGCTTTTGCTCTTACAGCCAGAATTACCGCATAATAGTAAATACATTTGTGCGATTTGCCGCATTGTATCTAATCAATTTGCTATGCACAGCACCGCACAGGTATATTTCACTTTTTCTTTACCGTATACAGATACGGCACCTACATTCTGCTCTTGAAAAATCACGGTTGTGTGCTATAATAACTCTGTTACTCTGTCTCAATATTTATCTGCCGCATACCGGGTTACACATTTTCGGTATGCGCAAAGCCCTGAATAGACCGGGCAGAATGGATACAAGTGATGAAAATCAGGAAAATTCTTGTTGCTGTGATTTCGCTTTTTATGACAGCCGCACTCCTTACCGGCTGCGGCACGGCAAGCAGCACCAGCGGAGCGTCTGACCTGCCTGTCATAAAGCTGGGCAGTGACAGCTACCCGCCGTACAACTATCTCGATGAGGACGGCAACCCGACCGGCATTGATGTCGAGCTTGCCACCGAGGCCTTCGCAAGGATGGGCTACCGGGTCGAGATCGTACAGATCGACTGGGAGAAAAAGAAGGAACTCGTTGAGAGCGGCGCTATCGACTGCATCATGGGCTGCTTTTCTATGGAGGGACGGCTGGACGACTACCAGTGGGCCGGTCCATATATAGCAAGCCGCCAGGTCGTTGCCGTAAACGAGAGCAGCGACATCTATACCCTGCAGGATCTTGCCGGGAAAAACCTTGCCGTTCAGTCCACAACTAAGCCGGAGAGCATCTTTCTGAAGCGCACTGACGAGCGGATCCCCAAGCTTGGCAACCTCATCAGCCTTGGCCACAGAGAGCTGATCTTCACCTTTCTGGAAAAAGGCTATGCCGATGCGGTGGGCGTGCACGAGGAATCCGTCGTGCAGTATATGAAGGATTACGATGCCAAATTCCGCATTTTGGAAGATCCTCTTATGACGGTCGGCATCGGCGTTGCCTTTGCAAACAACGATGACCGCGGTCTTTGCCAAGAGCTTGACCGCACTCTGGAGGAAATGCGGCAGGACGGCACTTCCTTAAAAATCATCGGGAAGTATCTTGATGAGCCGGAAAAATACCTTGAGGTGGATACGCTTGAAAAAGACAACTAAATCTGCTGCCCCGGGCAAAAAATTCTGGATCTGCGGGGCGCTGCTGGGAATATGTCTGCTCTGCCTTGTCGCGCTGTCGCTCTTTCAGAGCGATAAGACCCGCGCACAGGCCAACCTTTTGGACACCGTAAATTATGTCAAGATCCAATGCGCCACCTATACCCATTATAATGAAGCGTCCGAATCCAAAAGCCTGCTGCGCTCCATCGAAAGCACCCGTCAGGTCAGCATAAATATTGAGGCCGAGACCGCGGCCGGGCAGGAGCTTACCCGTAAGCTGCTGCGGGAGAGTACCGAGCAGCTGTGGCTGACGGGCATTGTCGTGCTGGACCCGGATGGAAACACCGTGTGTGAATACAGCTCGGATGACCGCGCGCTGGCGAGGGTCCACGGCAATCTTGACCGGGATATTATTCTGGATACCGCCATTCATGACGAGAAGGTCTATTCGCAGCGGATCAACCAAAATGACGGCTCGCACATTGATATGTCTGCCTGCGCGCGCAGGGATGCGCCCGGCGTTATTGTCACCTTCTATTATACCTCTGCTGAATTTGCAAACCGCTATACCCTGACACTGCAAAGCCTGCTGAGCGGCTACCAGAAGGCCACGGATGGAACGATCATTATAACCGATGGCGGCGCGATCATTGCATCCAACGACACTGCGCTGATTGGGCAAAGTTCAAATACACACGATGCGATCCAGGCCTTAAAGAAAAATGCCGACAGCAGGCACCTGATGCATCTGAATGTTGACGGTGTGCGTTCCTATGGCATCATGCTGCGCCAGCGCGATCACTATATCTACGCTTATATTCCCGACACCATCACCTTCCGCACACTGCCCCAGAGTGTGGTCGTATTTGTACTTGTCTATCTGGGCGTGCTGCTGATGATCTGGCAGCTGCTGCGTAGGGACAAGCTGAAAAGCCTCCGTAAGCAGGAGGAAAAGGAGCGGGCGTACCAGAAAAGCCTGCTGGAGGAGGCTAAAAAGGCCGAGGCCGCAAACCGCGCCAAGACGGAATTTTTGCAGCGCATGAGCCACGACATCCGCACCCCGATCAACGGCATCAGCGGTATGCTTGATGTCGCAGAGCATTACAGTGATGATCTGCAAAAGCAGGCGGATTGCCGTAAAAAGATTCGGGAAGCCTCCGACATTCTTTTGGAGCTTGTCAATGAAGTCCTTGACATGAGCAAGCTGGAATCGGGCGAGATTCAACTTGAAGAAAAGCCGTTTGATGTTGTGACTCTCCTTGATGAGGTCACCGGTGTGGTCGGCCGCCTTGCGGACGAGCGCAATATCACGGTGACGCACAAGGAAAGAACCATTGAGCATCGCAACCTGATCGGCAGCCCGATCCACCTCAAGCGGCTGCTGATGAACATCATGTCCAACGCGGTCAAGTACAACCGGGATCACGGTCATATTTATCTGTACACCCGCGAACTCCCCTCGGCTGACAGCAGCATCGCAACGCTGCAGTTCGTTTGCGAGGACAACGGCATCGGCATGAGTGAGGAATTTCAGCAGCGTATCTTCGAGCCCTTTACGCAGGAGCAGAAGGGCGGCGCGTCCAAATTCGGCGGCACCGGTCTTGGCATGTCCATCGCAAAGAGCCTTGCCGAGAAAATGGGCGGCACCATCAGCTTTGAAAGCACGCAGGGCGTAGGCACAACCTTTGTAATCACGATTCCCTTTAAGATCGACACGCAGGCCGCCAGCCATACGCCCGAGCCATCCGCCCCTGCGGGGTCCATCCGCGGGCTGCATATCCTGCTGGTCGAAGATAATGAGCTGAACATGGAAATTGCCGAGTTCCTGATCCAGAACGAGGGTGCCACGGTCACGAAGGCGTGGGACGGCCAGCAGGCCGTCACCCTCTTTGCAAAAAGTGCGTCCGGCGAATTTGACGCCATCCTTATGGATGTCCTGATGCCGGTCATGAATGGCTATGAGGCCACGCGGCAAATTCGTGCGCTTGACCGGGCGGACGCAAAAACGATCCCCATTATCGCCATGACGGCAAATGCTTTCACCGAGGATCGGCTGAAATCGAAAGAAGCCGGTATGGATGAGCATATCACAAAGCCTATTGACAGCAAGCTGCTTGTAAAGGTTATTGCTGCGCTGACCGGCAAAAACGCCCAGCGTCCGACAGCGGAATAAGCCTTTGCGTCAAGCCTGCGGGCAAGCAATGCTCGCCCCTACCTTCTCTGCGACAGGAACAGCGTATATACAAAAGCGCGGCTGTATCTTACGATACAGCCGCAATTTTATTTGCTATTTGTCTTTTTACAGAATCTTCTGCAGCTCATGCACCAATTCTTCAATGATGATCGGCTTGGACAGGAAGCCGTTCATGCCGCAGTCGAGGGCGCTCTTTTTATCTTCCTCAAAGGCGTTGGCGGTCATGGCAAGGATCGGGATGCCGGCAAGGGCCGGGTTTTCCAGCGCGCGGATCTGCCGCGTGGCCTCATAACCGTCCATGATCGGCATCTGCACATCCATCAGCACCAGATCATAGCAGCCCGGCACGGAGGTGCTTACCTTTTGCAAGGCCACAGCGCCGTTTTCTGCCGTATCGACCTGAAAGCCGTACTCACCCAGAATCTCTATCGCGATCTCACGGTTCAGCTCGTTATCCTCTACCAGCAAAATTTTCTTGCCCTTGAAATCCTCGCTCTTGTTGGGGAGCAGTTCTTCCTCTTCCCCGGTCACCTTCTGGCCGAGGGCGGTCATCAGCGTCTGGCGCAGGTCGGACATGAACATCGGCTTCGAGCAGAACGCCGTAACACCGGCGGCTCTGGCTTCGACCTCAATATCCGACCAGTCGTAGGCGGTCAGAATAATAATCGGCGTATCATCGCCAAGGCTTCGGATCTGGCGGGTGACCTCAATACCATTCATATCCGGCAGACGCCAGTCGATGATATACGCATGGAAGGCATCGCCCATCTCCATCGACTGCCGCGCACGCAGCACGGCCTCCTTGCCGGAGAGCGTCCATTCCGAGCGCATACCCACCTTGATGAGCATTTTGGTCACGCTGTCGCAGGTGTTGAAGTCATCATCGACCACCAGCGCCTTCACGCCCTCCAGCGCTGCGATCTTCTCGACCGGTCTGCGCTCCGACTGGATGCGCAGCGGCACGCAGACAATAAATTCCGTGCCTTTCCCCTGCTCCGTCTGGATCTCGATGGTGCCGCCCATCATGTCTACGATGTTTTTGGTGATGGCCATACCTAGGCCGGTGCCCTGCGTCCTGCTCACCGTGGAGGTGCGCTCGCGCTCAAACGGCTCAAAGATTTTTTGGCAAACTCCGGGCTCATGCCGATGCCGTTATCCTTCACACGGATCTCATACTGCCCGCAGCCGCGCTTTTTACCTGTAAGCTGCTTGAGCCGCACCGAGACCGTGCCGCCAGCAGGCGTAAACTTGATGGCGTTGGACAACAGGTTCAAAAGCACCTGATTCAGCCGGGTCTTATCGCAGTAGACATCCTCATCGGTGACATCCATTGCGTCCATGTACAGCTCAAGCTGCTTGGCGTGGATCTGCCCGCTGACGATGGTTTTCAAATCGTGCAGCACATCGGACAGGTTCGTCTCGGTTTCGTCCAGATGGATCTTACCGCTCTCAATACGGCTCATATCCAGCACATCGTTGATAAGGGAAAGCAGGTGGTTGCTTGATGCGAGGATCTTGCCCAGATAGTCCCGCACCTTTTCTTTGTTGTCAACATTGCTGACAGCCAGTGTGGTAAAGCCGATGATGGCGTTCATCGGGGTGCGGATGTCGTGGGACATATTGGAAAGGAAGGTGCTCTTGGCACGGTTGGCAGTTTCCGCTGCATGAACAGCCTCCGAAAGCGCCTGATTCACCTTTTTGTCGGCAGTTCGGTCCGACAACACAAGAATGTACTTGCGTCTGCCCTCGACATCACTGCCCATGGCAATATTATGGAACCAGCGGTGTTCCCCTGTTTGCTGATGAATAAAATCAAAGTTCCATTCGCGCTGCTGCCCGCTTATAAGGCCCGCTAAGAAATCTTTATCCCGGTCCGGGGCATCCTTCGGGTGCAGGTTTTTCAGCACCTCAATATCCTGCCGTACCGCCTGCTCCGGGAGGCCCAGCAGCCGCTCAATGTTCGGGCTGACATAATCCACCCGGGCAGACTTTGCGTCCAGCATCATGAACACATCGTCCACATTCAGAGAGAGCTTTGCAAACAGTTCCTCCCGGTAGAGAAGCTCGGTATTTTTCCGGCGCAGCTTGACATGGCTTTTTTGCAGGATCAGCAGGATGGCCAGCAGCGCAAGGCAGACCACAAAGACCGTTACGATCAGCACGGTTCTGGATTGCAGCGTATTCATGCCGGCGTTTACGATGTCAGCCGGGACAAGGCTCACCAACATCCAATCCTGCACATTGACGCTTACATAGGTCAGGTAATAGTTCACACCGTCAAGCGTCACCCGCGTTGAGCTGCTGTTTCCCTGCTCAAAGTCCCTTGCCAGCGCCCGTATCTGCGCCTGCGTCAGGTCAGAATACTCCTGCAGGACAGCAAAAAGGTTGTAGATGGTATACTCCGGGTCTGCCTTGCCATTGATGACAATGCGCCCATCGGAGTGGACCACATAGCGGATAGCGCTGCCCTGAAAGGCGGAAATATCCAGCACCTTCACGATTGCTTCATTATTATAGGCAACGGCAATCGCATCATAGGCAAAGCCCTGATAGCTGCCCCGTATCTCCGGGCAGGCAAATACAAGCATCTGGGGCTTGCCGGGCAGGACGGCGCTCATGACTATATCGTTCCCCTGCGAGATATTTTCCTCCAGATTGCCCTGCAGACCAAGATAGCCCGTCTCGCCGGTCACGGTCATATAATTTCCCTCCGCCGAGAGGAAGTAAAACTCGGTGAATCCGGTTTCCTGCTGGGCAGCCTCCATAAACTCACGGATTTCTCGCTCATCAGAAAAACGCTGTAAAGAGCCGGACCACATATGCAGATAGGTCATATTCTTGTTGACCGTTTCATTCAGCATCTTGTTGGACTGGTGCAAAACCTCCACCAGATGGGCGGTGCTCTCCTCATAGATCGTCTGCGTCACAAATTTTGAATACTGGATACCGGCAATAACCAGTGCAGCCACCACAAGCAGCACAGCGGCCGCTGCGGCAAGCCGGCTTTTCATGCGGTGCTTCTTTCTTTCGCTCATGCGCGGGCCAAACCGGGCGTCCTTCTTTTGCTCAGCCATTTTAATCCCTCAAAACGATGTAGCTTTCCGGCTCGGCAAGAAGTGCGCTGCCTGCGCAAACATAGTCCAGCCATGCGTTTCTGACGGTGTTTTCCTCTTCTTCAAAGGCACAGCTGCCGTCCGCCAGCAGGGGTTCCATATACTTTGGCGTGGAAAGGCAGCTCACGGTAAAGGTATCGTCATCCTGCACCGGCTGCCCGTCCCTTGTAACACCGGTCAGCGTATAGCTGCCGCCGTTCTCCTGTACCTCAATGGCAATGCCGCTGACAACGGGCAGCGAGCCGCGGTTGAATACGGCAACCCGCCCTCATAGCCTTCCACGAAGGCCTTGACGGTTTCCTTCAGCTCGGCGCCGGTCATCTCGCACCGGTAGGACCGGAGATTGTTCGGCATTACCATAGCGGCGGCTTCCTTCTTCGTATACTCCGCCTGCCGCACATTGCCGGTAAAGCTGTTGGCAGCGGCAATCAGCACATCGGTGCCATAGATGCCGCGCATCGTATTGGCCATAGCTGAATAAGACGCATTGCCGCCGTTTTTGTGGAAGATGCTGGAATAGCCCTTCTGTACGGTCAAGACCGTTTCATCGGGCGTAGGCTCTTTCTCAATAAGCAGGTCATTGAAGGCGCGGTAGGCCTGCGCGGCGTCATACTCGCCCGCGATCATTTTGGAAACAACCTCTTGAGAGGCGGCAAAGAAGTCGTTGGAGGCAATGCGGATATACATGTGATTTTCTTCAACCACGGGCCGCACATCGCTCAGTGCATCGGTAAAGCGCAGGGGCACATCCTGACTGTAGCTCAAGGTATCCTGTCCGGCGCAGACAAGGTTCTGCGCATCGGCCGACATCATGACCTTCAGCACCCGCATGGCCTTATTGCGGCGCGCCTCATCGTTTTCCAGCTCGCGGTTCAGCGCAATTTGAAAATACGGCGTGGTCATCAGCCATTTCTCGCCGTTATCATTAAAAAACGGCATAAAAACCGTGTCCAACCCCTGGTCGCGGTATTGCTGCACACCGGCGGAGGTGCCAAAATACATGGCAAGCTGCTCATTTGCAAACAGCTCTGCAATCGTATCGTAGTTATTCTCAAGGTCGCTGCGGTTCAGCCCGGTATCGGTGATGAACTGCTCCATCCGCGCAAACACCTGCGGCCATACCGTTTCATCCAGCCCCACACGGGTCGTATCGGCCGGGTCGGAATACGCCGTGCGCCACTTCACCCCTGCGGAGGAGGCAAGCGCCGAGGCAGACAGCCCCTGCAGTGTTTCCATGCAGGTGTAATCGTAGGCATAATCCGCCGTAAAGCCGCGCACACCCACCTGCGCAAACGCCTGACAGGCAGAGACAAAGCTGTCATAGTCGGTCGGCAGCGGAATATCGTACTTTTCAAACAGGCCGCGGTTGACAACAAAGCCGTGCGCATCGGCGCATACCGGCAGCCAGTTAATGCTGCCGTCCTCATTCATAAAGTTAGTGAGATAGTTGTTGTAGACTGCGCCCGCCTCGTTGGTCATGGCGAGATTCATCAGGCTGCCCTTGAGCGGCGCGGCATCATGCAGCGAGAAGCGGCAGCAGGTGATAATGTCCGGCAGACCGCCGTTTTCCTGCAGGAATGTATAGAAATCCAGATCGTTATGCCCCACGATGAATTCAATATTCACATCGGGCAGCTGGGACTGGATATAGGGCGCGTAGGTATCGTAGAGGTTTGTTGTCCACAGGTAGACCTGTATAGTCTCGGCATCCTCTTTGGACGCTGCGGCTTCTGTGCTTTCTGCACCGCAGCCGACCAGCAGCGACACGCTAAGCCCCAGCACAAGCAGCAGGGCAAGCAGGCGGCTCCATCTTTTCTTTTCACTCAAATTCCCCTTCAGGTAAATATCGGCTGCAGGGCCTGTCATTCATTACATCCTTGACTTCTTCTATGATAAAACCGCAACCAACTACTTTATATAATAACACAGTTTTTTATTTTGTACAACCAAAATTTGGCAGCGTTATAGAAATTTCCCAGCAAATATTGCGCATTTTTGACCGGGCAAGGGTTTTTATACATCTGTTTACATCGACTTGATTATAATTCCGCTTTCCGCAATTTTACGCATTGCATGCACGGCCCGCTGCGGTTACACAATCGGGGCATTGTTCGATTGACTTTCCGGTATGGGTGTTGTATCATTATAATAATTATTGGGGGGTACTATGGATCAGATCGAACAGTTTATCAGGGATTCCGGGCTGGATATTCCGGCCTATTCGGTATGCTTTTACGACAGCAACGGCACCGATGAGATACTGGACAGCATTATAAGCGGCAAAAAGCACGCCAACACCGGCCTGTACAGCCTGTTCAGGCCCAGATGCAGCTTTGCCCAAGACCGGGGACCACACCGTAGTGCTTGACAGCCAGATGCAGCCGCGCTGCATTACCCGCACCGTCAAGGTTGAGATCATCCCCTTTGCAGAGGTAACGCAGGACTGCGCTTTGGCTGAGGGGGACGGCACGCTCGCGCAATGGCGGGAGGTTCACCGTAAGGCGTTTGAGACCGCCTGTGCGGAGATCGGCACCACCTTTGACGAGAGCATGAAATGCGTTTGCGAATATTTTGAGGTGGTTTATCAGGCGCAGGGGTGACCTGCTTGGATAAACTGCTGCAGGGATACAATCAAATCCAGATAAAAATCTCTGTCAGGGCTTTGCGCGCTGTATAACAAAAAATGCCCCGGAGGGCTTAACAGCTCTCCGGGGCATCTTATGTGCGTTGTGCCTTGGCGCACATGACCGGCGTTTTACTCGATTGCAATCAGATTCGGGTTCTCAGGCAAAGCCTTTGTCTGCTGAGGGGCAGGCAGCGAGATGCGCAGGATACCATCCTCGAACTTAGCGCGGATGTCCTCCTTCTTCACGCCTTCACCCACATAGAAGCTGCGGGCGCAAGTGCCGGAGAAGGTCTCACGGCGCAGATAGTGGCCGTCCTTATCCTTCTCATCATTGCTGTGGCTGCGCACTGCCTGAATCGTCAGGTAGCCGTCGTTCAGTTCCATCTGAACATCGTCCTTCTTGCAGCCCGGCAGATCAACGGCCACTTCGTAGCCGTTGTCCGTCTGTTTGACATCGGTCTTCATCATGTTTGCACCGCGCTTGCCAAACGTATCACGAGCCTCACGGTTCATCATGCGTTCAATCGAAGCGTCATTCCAGAACGGATCGAAGAAATCATCGAACAAATTTTCATGGAAAACAGTCGGCATAAGCATAAATCATTCCTCCAATCCCGGCGTTCGGGTCGGGCAACAATTTTGAAGCGTCCATTCAGAAAAGTGTCCCGAGAAGCTTTGCAGCTCCTCGTTTGCTCTTCCTCCTGAGCACATCTTCGTTATAGCACCGGTTGTTAGCAATGTCAATAGGAGAGTGCTAATGTTCACAAAAGAATAATAGTTTCGCAATATCTCATGCAATTTTTCGGCCGGCGGCAGCGTCCGTTGCCAATACGCCGCCCAAGCCGGTATGCCCTTATAAGAGGCTGCATAGAAAAAACCGCGCACAAATACAAAAAAGGATTGAAAAATGCGTTCCATGGTGCTATAACAATAACAAGCGACAGGCATCAACGCACAATTCCCACGCTGCGAGCCTTCAGGCCCCTCCTACAGTACGAATCCTACGGTGTTGCTTATGCCCTATTGATTTTGAGGAAGTGTGGTCTTTTATGTATTCCGTATTCCGCGATTTGGCAATCATTATACTAAGTGCTAAATTCTTTGGTCTTGTAGCCCGCAAGTGCCGGGCACCGCAGGTAGTCGGAGAGATCATCGCCGGCTTGTTGATTGGTCCCTGCCTTTTGAATCTGGTGCAGACCAACGATACCATTTCCACCTTTGCTGAGATCGGCGTGGTACTGCTGATGTTCACGACCGGCCTTGGCACCAACCTGAAGGAGCTGCTGCGCGCAGGCCCCATCGCAACGCTTATCGCCTGTGTCGGCGTTCTGGTGCCTTTGGTGGGCGGCACGCTGCTTTACAGTGCGTTCTACGGCTTTTCCGCCGTGGGCAGCCCGGAATTTTATCGCGCACTGTTCATCGGCACGATTATGACGGCCACCAGCGTATCCATTACGGTGGCCACGCTGCAGGAATTAGGGCACCTGAAAAGCTTCCTTGGCACGACCATTGTCAGCGCCGCAGTTATTGATGATGTCATCGGCATCATCGTGCTGACCTGTGTGCTGGGTGCCAGCTCCGGTGAGGGGACCGGCATCGGCGGTGTGCTGATCCAGACGGCGCTCTTCTTCCTCGTTGCTGTCGGCGTTGGCTTTGTATTCCATTCTATTATGAAGTGGCTTGATGCCCGCAACCCCCATACCCAGCGCATTACCATTGTCAGCATTGCGTTCTGCTTTGCAATGGCCTATATCGCTGAAAAGTACTTCGGCATCGCCGATATTACCGGCGCGTATATTGCCGGTATCGTTCTTTGCACCCTGCATGATGCCTCCTATGTGGAGCGCCGCGTTGACATCAGCAATTATCTGATTTTTGCCCCCATCTTTTTTGCCAGCATCGGCTTAAAGACCGACATCAGCGGCTTGACACCTGAGATTTTGCTGTTCAGCATCTGCTTTGTGGTCGTTGCGCTGCTGTGCAAGATCGTCGGCTGCGGTCTGGCCGCCAAAATCTGCCGTTTCAACTGGGGTGATTCCTTCAAGGTCGGTGTCGGCATGATGACCCGCGGCGAGGTTGCCCTGATCGTAGCGCAGAAGGGTCTTGAGGTCGGTGTTGTCGATCCTGTTTATTTCACCGCCGTTATTTTGCTGATCGTGGTATCCAGTGTTGCCACACCGCTGGCCCTGAAAGCCATGTTTACTAAAATGCCGCCCGTCCCCCACCCGAGCCAAGTAAAAGCCTGACAAGCGGCCGGCCGTTTCTGTAACTGCATAAAGGAGGTCACATAGCGCCTATGGCACCGCGCATTTTCTGGATCGGTGATTCCACCGTACAATACAACAATATTTCGACTTGGCCGCAATGCGGCATGGGGCAGGCTCTTGATCTCTACCTTGCCCCCGGCATTATGGTTTGCAATCACGCCCGCAACGGCCGCAGCACCAAAAGTTTCCGTGAGGAGGGCCTTTGGGCGCCGGTCGAGGCTGCATTGCGCCCGGGTGACCTGCTGTTGATTCAGTTCGGCCACAATGATGAAAAGTCGGAGGATCCTGCCCGCTACGCTGCGCCCGAGCAGTTTGCTGCCAATCTGCTGGCCTATGCCCGTGAGGCCCAGGCCAAGGGTGCGCTGCCTGTGCTTATCACGCCGCTGGTGCGCCGTCATTTTGAGGGTGACCGCCTGACGCCGACCCACGGTGCCTACCCCGATGCAGTCCGTCAGCTTGCTGCGCGGGAGGCGCTGCCTCTCATTGACCTGACTGCCGCCAGCGCCCAACTGGTGCAGCAGCTCGGCGAGCCTGCCAGCCGCGAATTGTACATGATATTTGCTCCCGGACTCTACCCGAACTACCCTGAAGGCAAGACCGACAACACCCACCTGCGCAATCCCGGTGCCGTTGCCTTTGCAGGACTGGTGGCCAAGGGGCTGCAGGCCCTCGGCGGGCCGTATGCCGATGTACTGCTGGGCACCCCCGAGCCTGACAAGTATGACGGAAAAGGCTACGAGAAGTAACCCCGCATTCCCGTCCTCTCCCCTGCCCTGCCCATAAAATAAACTCCCCTTTCCCGCCGGACAGCCCGTAAGCTGCCCGGTGGTTTTTTAGGCAATACCGCATAATTCTAAGTGCCGATACGGCGTACGAATTGACTCATTCTTCATGGTTTGCCAAATTTGCATAGTATTATAGGGACGCAGAATAAATCAAGTCAAGATATTTCAGCATATTTCAACAGCAAAGCGGCACCGCCACATGGCGGTGCCGCTTTACTGTTGAAGGAGAAAAAGTAAGTTTGCGATCAGCCCTTATCCGCGCCGGCGGTAATGCCCTCGACATAGAATTTCTGCATGATGACAAACAAAATCGAGATGGGGACGGACACCAACACACCGCCTGCACAGAACAGCGCAAAGTAGTTGTTGATGAGCGTTCTCTGCAGCATATTGAACAGGCCGATGGCCACTGTCCAGTCGGCGGAGAGGCCGGAGTTCAGAATCATTTTTGCCATAACGAAGTCCGTCCAGGGAATCATAAATGAGCTGATGATGGTGTACACCAAAATCGGCTTGGACATCGGCAGCACAACCTGAAAGAATATCCGCGCATCGGAGGCACCGTCCAGCTTGGCGGCCTCACGCAGGGAAAGAGGCGTGGTATCAAAAAAGCCCTTGCAGATCAGGTAGCCAAGTCCAGACGAACCGGCATAGACCATGATAAGACCAGCGTAGGAGTTGGTCAGGTTGAGGTACTTCAAGACGAAGTAAACTGCAATCATCGCCAGAACACCGGGGAACAGGTTGACAATGACCGACAGATTCTGGAGCAGCCTGCGTCCCTTAAAGCGGCAGCAGCTCAATGCATAGGCAACCATCAGCACAAAGCAGGTGGAGATAACGCAGGTAAAGCACGCAACCACAAAGGTGTTTTACAAACCACCGAGGGAACTGCGCAACGGAATCAGGGTGAAACATGATGTTAGCGTAGTTGTCCAGCGTATAATCAGCCGGGAAAAACCGCCGCACATTGATGCCCCGGTCGGTGGAGAAGGAGGTTGCCACCAGCCAGACAATGGGCACCAGCCAGATACCTGCCAGCAGGGCAAGAACCAGATGGCGAATGACGCTGCGCACACCGCGGACGATACGACCCTGGCGCAGCTGCGCCTGCGAGCTACTGGGCAGCGAAACTGTTTGCTGTGTCAAGAGAACGTCGCCTCCTTTTTATTGATGAAGCGGAAGCAAACCAGTGTGAAAATGGCACAGATGATAAATACCATAATGCCGATGACCGCCGCCATCTTATAATTATACTGCTCCTGCGTCAGACGGAACAGCCATGTGACCAGCAGGTCCACTTCCTTGGCGCTGGACGCTGCCATGGCCTGATCCTTAGTTTTGTAGACATCCTGCGTCAGCAGGTAGATGACATTGAAGTTGTTGACATTCTTGACGAAATCCGTCACCAGCGCGGGTCCCTGCACACTGAGCAGGTAGGGCAGCTTGATATGAATAAAGCACTGCAGCGGGCTGGCGCCGTCGATGGTAGAGGCTTCCAGAATATCGCTGGGGATGTTCATCAGCACACCGGTGGCAATCAGCATCTGGTATGGTATACCGACCCAGATGTTAATCATAATGATCATGAACTTAGCCCAATGCTGATCCGTCAGAAACGGAATATGGTCCATGCTCTGCCCCAAAAGTCCGATGGTTTTGAGGAGATCCGTGACGCCCGCATTATTCATCATGGTATTGAAGATACCGGCATCCGAGAAGAAATTGCGCACCAGCAGCAGCGTGACGAACTGCGGCACGGCAATGGTAACCATAAACAGGGTGCGCCAGGAGCCGGGGGGCGACTTCGTGTTTTGTTGTTGATGAACATTGCCAGAAACACGCCGCCGAAAAAGTTCGTGAAGGTTGCAAAGAACGCCCAGACCAGTGTCCAGCTCAGCACCTTGCCGAATGCATAGCTGAAGGTCATCGACAGCGACTGGCCGCCAAACAGCGAAGCAAAGTTTGCCAGCCCTACCCATGTAAACAGTGCGGCAGGCGGCATGTGCTGCTGGTCGTAGTTCGTAAAGGCAACGGCAATCAAAATGAAAAGCGGTACAATGGTAAACACC
>ENA-OUNH01000046-OUNH01000046.1-human-gut-metagenome-genome-assembly--contig:-NODE-46-length-47084-cov-3.457504_pt1 | contig 47084 bp, 72 predicted proteins | sample MGYA00242806_ERZ504814 | MGnify/ENA primary metagenome ERZ504814 (study PRJEB26092, sample SAMD00036389) | human gut metagenome | host: Homo sapiens | study: EMG produced TPA metagenomics assembly of...
GTATTTTTATTAGATTCCCGACGGTATTAGGATACTTGGGACTTTTTATAGAATAACGATTAAAATAGAACATTATCAACCCAAAGGGCGTAAATTTAGCAGATATTTTATATCTGCTTATTTTTATGTCCTTTTTTATTTTGAGAAAGGAGAAAATCAACGTACACAGTACAAAAGCAACTATCAATATGCTATAATTAGGAGAAAGAAACTATGATTTACGAAGGAATTCTTCCTCAACATGATTATGTATTTGGAAAAATCATGGAAGACAAAGAAACCTGTAAACGATTTATAGAACAGACATTGGATATCAAAATTCGTGATTTGGTTTATTTGGAAAAACAAAAGACCTTAGATCCAGCTATTGATGTCAAAGGTATTCGATTGGACGTTTATGTAGAAGATGATCAGAATACTGTATATAATATTGAAATACAGTCAGCAAATCGAGGATCATTACCAAAACGCAGTCGATATTATCAAAGTGTTATGGATGTAGAATCCCTAAATCGAGGAAGTGTCTATCAGGAATTACAGAAAAGTTTTGTGATTTTTGTTTGTTCTTTCGATCCATTTGGAAAAAATATATGAAATACACTTTTGATAATCGTTGTCAGGAAGTATCTAATTTATCATTTGAAGACGGAACAACTAAAATTTTTCTTAATACAAAAGGGAAGATTTATAACGTATCCAAGGAATTGCAAGATGCTCTGAGATATTTGGAAAAGCCGATTATTAAAGAAGACAGCTTACAATTAAGTAAGATGATCGAAGCTCAATTTCGAAAAGCAATGTCTGATCAGAAATGGAGGCAAGATGTGAAAGCAATGGAAATTCGATATCAAGAACTTCTACAAGAGGGTCGTATAGAAGGGCGTGCAGAAGGACGTAACGATAGAGAGATGGAGATTGTTTTAGGTATGATTGAAGAGGGTGCTTCCGATGAGATGATTCTAAAATACTTGAAAATCTCAAAAGAAAGACTCGAACAGATCAAAAAAATCAAAAAGTACACGTATAAAAACATATTATATAAAGAAAGATATAGGCAAAAACAGACAGAAAAATTACTGTCTGTTTTTTAATGCCTTTATGAAAGGAGAAAAATCAAATGACAAAACAGGTTGTGGCAAAAACGTAGCTTAATCCGAAGGAACAGTACAATTAGAAGAATGTATATGGGATAACGGATCTGTAACATATGATGTGTGTTTGATCTATACATCTTCACAGGCGACAAGTAAGAACTTTCATAGCATAGAAACTATTGAAGAAGCTTGTCGCATATATAATGAATACTCTGAGGAGTTATGTGAAGTATATAAGAACAAATACCGAAAAACACAACGAAAAGAAGGAAAACTTATTATTCAGGTGCAATAACTGAATGTTTATGCATTGTATTATAAAGGAAGGAAGAGAAAAAATGAGAGACTTAAACATAATCACAGTGTCAGGAACTGTAAATCGTGAACCAGCTTATAAAGAGAATAAAGAAAATCCAAACAGAACGATTTTATATTATAGTATTGAAATTTATACAGGAAGAGATTATTATCCGGACAAAGAAAAGAAGCAGTTAGTTCATGAAAAAATCTATCTTAATTGTGTCAATTATGGGAAAACGGCAATGGAATTGGTTAATAAGGTTAAAAAAGGATCTTATGTGCAAGTTTCAGGAGAGCTTAGACCAAATAATTATGACAGAGAAGATGGAAAAGTGTATGGGCTTCAAATCATGGCCAATACATGTATTCCAATGAATCAGCTAAATCAGCAGAACAATAATCAAAATACACAGAAACAAAATCAGAATAATTCAAGCAAAAGACAGCAGAGGCAGTCTAACCATGCAAATCCTCAGAATCAGGAATCAAGAAACTCTAATAGAGGACAGCATTCTGAGATGCAAGGGCAGAACACAACTGAAACAAGTACAAGTGTACCGCCTAAAAAAAGAGCTACAATGCCAATGGCACAAGAAGTAAATCAGCAGCAATCAGCAGGGAATTCATCCAATAGAACATCAAATTCAAATCAGCAGAATTCACAATCTAATACTGGCAAAAATGCTTCAACTCAAAGAAGTAATAATTCTGGAAGAAAAAATTCTGAAAGATCAAATCAACAGCCAAGTAGTAGTAATAATGAGTTTGCTGGTCTTGCACCGGAAGAAAATCCATTTAATATGGCAGCGGTGAAGGATGATGAGTTTCATAACCCTTACGGAGATGGAAATTTACCAGATCCAAATGACTTTATGCAAAATGGAGATAATTAATTATATATATTAAGGAGAATGAGTAATGAAAGAACAAACAATGAAAGAAACAACACTAAAGGTTAAAAATCAAACAACAACATTACAAAAAGCAATTATTTTGGGTGATATTGTGTTTATGATTGGATCCTTTTCAGTATTTTTATGCAACTTATTAATTTCCTATATTTTATATCGAAATGAAGGAAAAGAAGGAGCAGAGAAATGGAAAATTGTATTATTAGTTTTCTTATTTTTAACTGGAGGACCAGTTAACTCTTTATTAGGGTTAGGGAATGTAAGTTTATTTAATACATTTTTATCCAAAAATAAGGCTAGTAAAAAAGAAGCAGTAGAAACTAATGAAGAAGAGATTATTAATAATTCATCAGAAGTTGAAAGTGCAGTAAAAGAAAAAAGTGTGAAAAAATCTGAAACAAAAAAAACAGATCCTAAAAAAGAAGTAGACTTATGGTTAAATCATTTTGCCTACCAGACAATCAATCGCTTCATCATGGAAGCAGACGCAAGTGGTTGTGACTTTTTACAGGTAAATACATCTGGAAAAGTAGAAGGATATGGAGAAGAAGATGGAGAATTGAAAAAAATGTATGAAGATACAATTGAACGGTTACCAGATTCTAAATTTTTCCCTTATGTATGTTCAGAATTTGAACGTCTTTGGAGAGAAGTTTCTACAGATTATTCCGATGATAAATTTGTGATTCAGTGGAAATAATCGATACTTTATGTAGAATGTAGGAGGAATTCTACATTTTCACATTTCAGATAACAATTTAACTAAATAATAATAGAATTTCAGACGAAGGCCGTCGCATTAATGATTAAGAATCAGAGATGCGGCGGCCTTTTTTTTGTTTATAAGAAAGGACCTTTAAATTTATGAGAAGAAAGAAAAATAAACAGATGGAAGGGCAAATGTCTATTTTTGATATGTTTTCTTCTGTCATTGAAAATACTAAAACTGAGGAAGAAAATGTTACAGTTTCAGAAGGTGGTATTGCTGCAGCTGACATAACAGCAGTAGAGACAGGAACGCAAACATCTATTTTCGACTTGTTTTCTACAGATGAGCAAGATACACAGAAACAAGAAAAAAAGCCTAAAAAGAATTTCTTCCATAGAACAATTCAGTTCGCAAAGAGCTTGGAAGATAAATGGAAGAACAATCTAGCAGCATTAAAAATGTTACTTGGGTTGGACGATTATGCTGATGAAGATCAGCAAACCATCTTGTCAAGTTATGAAGGATGGGGTGGATTGTCTTCATATTTCGAAGTGGAGGAAAAGAAAGTACAGTTAGAAACCCTTGTTGGAGAAAATACATATAAGGGAATTAAGTCTTCAATCTTAACATCCTATTATACAAATGAAAAAATCATAAACTTTATGTATCAGATTCTATCTGAAATAGGAGTCAAAGGGAAGTTGAATATTCTTGATCCTTGCATGGGAACAGGAAATTTCTATCGGATGCTTCCAGATACATTACAAGATTCAAACTTGTACGGTGTTGAGTTAGAGGAAACGAGCTGTAATATCGCAAAACAGCTATTTCAGAAAGCCAATATTCAAAATTGTGCATTTGAAAAAGCTGATCTGCCAGACAATTATTTTGATCTGATCATTGGAAATGTACCATTTTCCGATTTTAGTGCAGCAGATAATACGTACGGCTCATGCTTAATTCATGATTACTTTTTCTTAAAGCATTAGATCTTGCCCGACCGGGTGGAATTGTTGCTATGATAACCACAAAAGGCACAATGGACAAGAAATCTAGCCGCATTCGTAAGATGTTAGCGAAAAAAGCTGATCTTTTATGTGCCATCAGACTTCCAGAAACAGCTTTTGCAGTGACAGGAGCCAAGGTTTCTACAGACATTTTATTTTTCCAGAAAAGAAGATACCAGACGGTCGGTGATGAACCGGAATGGGTAAACATTGCACAAGAAGCTAATATGTATTTTGGCACGCATCTTAATCATATGTTAGGACGTATGATGGAAGAAAGTGGACCATACGGAAAACGCTTTGTATGTAAGGAAAAAGAAGGTATGGACTGGAAAGCATGTATTGATAATTTTCATTTGGAAAGTTATCTCAAAGATGTTTATGAACCAGGTCAGACAATTGAGAATAACGATGAAGAATATGTTCCGGCAGTAGATTCCATTAGTAACATGTCCTATGGAATTTACAATGATCATATTTATTACCGAAAGAATTCCATGATGAAAAAAATTCCGGATACAGGAATGGTCGCAAAAAGAATTGCAGCCATGATCGAATTAAGAAATGTATTAAAGGAATTGATTTCTAAAGAAATGCAAGATGTTAGTGATGAATCGATTGAACCATATCGTAAGAAATTAAATATGACTTATGATAAGTTTCAAAAAAAATTTGGACTGATCCATAGTAGAGGGAATAAATTAGCATTTCAGGAAGATGATAGTTATTACCTCCTTTGTTCTTTGGAAAATCTGGATGAAAACAATAAGCTAAAAAGCAAGGCAGATATATTCACAAAAAGAACTATTGTTCCTCATTCTGTGCCAGATAAAGTCAATACAGCACAGGAGTCATTATTATGCTCACTGAATGAAAAAGGATGTATTGATTTTGCTTTTATGGAAAGTATTTATGACAAAGCAGAGAAAGATATCATTGAAGAACTTCAAGGACAGATCTTTTTAGATCCAGAAACCGAAGAGTATGTCATGAAAGATGAATATTTATCAGGCAATGTTCGAAAGAAATTGGAATTTGCAAAGTGTGCAGCAAAACAGGATAAAAATATAATATCAATGTCGCTGCATTGGAAGAAGCACAGCCGGAGCCATTAAAAGCTGCAGAGATTGATGCAAAACTTGGTGCAACATGGATTCCTGCTCATTACATTGAAGATTTCTTGGTTGAGGTTTTTGACACTCCACGAGAATATTTTAATGGAAATGGTATGAGTGTTACTTATACTAAAGAGACAGATCATTGGGATATCGAATGGTATCGAGATTCTGCAAACCAGAAAGCTGCGGTTACGTATGGAACAAAACGAATCAATGGATTTCTTTTGTTAGAAAAATGCTTAAACTTAAAAGATGCAAAGGTCTATGATACGGTTTATGATGAAAATGATAATAAGAAAGAAGTATTAAACTCAAAAGAGACAACGCTTGCGATGGGCAAACAGGATGAGATCAGAGAAGTATTTCATTCTTGGATCTTTAAGAGCTATGATCGTCGTTGTGATCTTGAAAACATTTATAATGAAAGATTTAATTCCATCAGGTATCGTACATTTGATGGGGACTTTTTAAAAGTTCCAAATATGAACAGCGAGATCAAACTGTATAAACATCAAAAAGATGCAATCATGAGGATTCTATTTTCTAAAGACAATTCACTAATTGGGCACAAAGTCGGCTACGGAAAAACATATACTGCGATTGCAGCAATTATGGTGGCCAAAAGATTAAAATTATCTGAAAAGAACTTATTTGTTGTTCCAAATCCATTAGTAGGCCAGTGGGGAGAAGAATTCATGAAATTATTCCCTGGTGCTAACATTTTAGTGTCCAGTGAGAACGATTTTACTCCGGCCAAGAGAAAAGAATTTTGTTCTAAAATCGCGACAGGATCATACGATGCAATCATTATTGCTCAGTCACAATTCCAAAAAATCCCGATTTCTCCTGAATATCAGGAAAAATATATTAAAGCACAGATTGAAGAATTAGATAAGCTGTTAGACTCTGCTGAGCAGAACTTTACAGTACGAAATATCGAAAGTTCCAAGAAAAAACTTTCTGTCAAGCTTGAAAAGTTACAGGATAGCAAGAGAAAAGATGATGTAATTTACTTTGATCAGTTGGGTGTTACTAAGCTGATCGTTGATGAAGCACATTATTACAAGAATCTGCTGTTAACAACGAAGATGAATAATATTGCAGGTATCAATACCAGCAGTAATTCAAAGAGAGCTTTTGATATGTTCATGAAATGCCAGTACATGGAAGAAAATTGCCGAAACAAAGGTATTGTATTCTTAACCGGTACTCCCGTGTCAAATAGTATGGCAGAAGTATACACAATGCAACGCTATTTGCAGTTAAATACCTTAAAAGAACTTGGCATTGACTCATTCGACAGCTGGGCATCGACATTCGGTGAAACAAAGACTGCCATGGAACTTGCTCCGGAGGGAACAGGGTATCGTGCCAGAACAAGATTCACACGATTTGTTGGATTGGCCGAGTTATTAACAATCTTTAAAGAAGTGGCTGATATTAAGGTCAAAGATATTAAAGAAATGGATGTGCCGAATGCCGTTATGGAGACTATTTCCATTGATGCTTCTGATGAACAGAAAAAATATGTAGATGGTTTGGCAAGCAGGGCAGCTCGCATTCGAGACGGTGGAGTAGATCCATCAGAAGATAATATGCTCAAGGTTACAAACGAAGGACGTAAATTAGCTTTAGATCAGCGACTGGTTGGAATTGAGGAAGAAAACTTTAATTCTAAAGCAAAATATTGTGTGAATCAGGTCATGGATATTTATGAGAAATATCCTGGAAAAACTCAGGTTATTTTCTTAGATTTATCAACGCCAAAGAAAGGAGAGTTTAACGTTTATGATGATGTAAAGGCTAAATTAATAGAAAGGGGAATTCCAGAAGGAGAAATTGCTTTTATCCATAGTGCTAAAACGAATAAACAAAAAGTTGATCTTTGCAAGAAGGTAAACGAAGGTGTTATTCGTGTATTATTAGGAAGTACAGATAAAGCGGGAACTGGTTGCAACTTCCAGAAAAAATTGATTGCCTTACATGATCTGGATTGTCCATGGAGACCGTCAGATCTTACACAGAGGTCCGGCCGTATTATCCGTCAGGGTAACTTTAATAAAGAAGTTTACATTTACCGATATGTAACGAAAAATACCTTTGACTCTTATTTATGGCAGACAGTGGAAAACAAGCAGCGATATATTGGACAGATTTTGTCAGAAGAAAACATTCCTAGACGTATGGAGGAAGATGATTTAACATTATCGTTTGCGGAAATTAAGGCAGCAGCCTGTGGGAATCCATTAATCAAGGAACAGATGGAACTTACGCAGCAAGTAAAACGATTAAAAATGCAGAAAAACAATTTCTTAAATCAATATTACGAGTTAGAGTCTTATATTAGCAAGATTGCTCCAAACAGAATTGAACAGTATAAGAAAAATATTGAAAACATTGAAAAAGATATCGAAGTTGCTAAAAAATATCATACAGGTGATTTCCATATCAAAGTTTTAGATAAATATGATTCCGATACAAGAGCAGAAGCTAACAAAATAATCCACAATATTCAACCATCTTATAAGAATGAACGAAAGATTGCCAGCTATCAAGGATTTGATATTATTCTTGATAGAAAGTCAGTTTACAGTCATCAGACAATGATTATTCGTGGTAATTATGACTATGAATTTGAATTCAGTGGCAGTACGAATATCATGTATCAGATTGATAAGATCATTGAATATGGAATATTGGAAGAATTAAAAACTTTCAAGAGAAGATTAGAGTTTGAATCCAGAAAATTTGTTACAGCAAAGACGGAATTAAATCCTGATTTTCCTCATGAAAGTGAATTAATTAAGAAACAGGCACGATTATCTGAATTAAATCAGAAATTGAGTGCGTAATAATCAAAATAAGGGGCAGGCATATATTTGTCTGCTCTTATTTTTTGCGACAAAATCTTTATAATTTTTGGAATATGATATAATACTAATGTATTTTTATTAGACTTTGGAGTTTTAACAGAAAAATTCTGAACTTTTTTAAGGATAAAAAATCAATAGAAATTTCATAACCAATCATTTGGGCATAAAGTTTAGCAGATATTTTGTATCTGCTTCTTTTTATGCCCATTTTTATTTTTACAAAAGAAAGGAGAAAAAAATTGATAAAACTAAAAGAATTGCAACAGAAAAGGAAAGGAGAAAAATTATGGGGCAGAGATCACAGATTTTTGTAAGATTTGAAAAGAACCCCGGAGAAAAAGAGATTGTCGCAAGATATTATAAATGGAATTGTGGGGATCAAATGATTAGTATAGTATACCATACAATTGAATGGCTAAAAAAACATTTGGATCTAAATAATTGTGGTTCTGGGCAATATTTATTATGGAATCAAAAAGAATTTATCCGTATTCTTGGTACAAAATATGATCTGGGCGACGTTGTTATCATTACTGATATTTTAAATAAATATGGAGATTATTGGAAAGATGATAATGATGGAAAAGCACTTATTGATATACAATGTGATGGAGCGATCAAGTATGCATTGTTAATAAGAAATAATACTTTGTGCAATCCTTCAGAATATATGTTATGGAATCTTTGGATAGAATCCATACTTCCAAATAAACCTATTCCAAGAAGAATGATTGACAATATAGGGAATCATATTCAAGAATTATCAGAAAGTGCCATGCTTATGACGGAAGAAGAAGTCAAAGAATTTATGGAATACAAAAGGAGAGAAGAAGAATGAATCTTGTTAATACGTATGAAAAAATGAGAGAACTGAAAAATGATAATGTAATAAGCTTTTCACGAGTCTTAGCTGATTTGAATTAGAAAGGAATAAAATTAAATGAAAGATAAAACACGTCTGATTGCACTATCTGATAGTCCAGAGATGGATGGAGAATTAGTTATTTTTGAAACAAACGCACCTTCCAAACGTCTAAAAGAGCTGGAAAAAGAAAGTTGTGCATTATTTACGGAAGAAGCTTATGATGAAATTCCAAATTGGTCTTATACGTTAGAATTTGAGGGATATTTATGTAGATATATTGATTCTGAACAGCATGTAACCCCATACGGAACATCAGAAGAATGGCAGCAGGAAAATTATCAAAATATTAAAGAATTTTATTATATTGATAAACTTAAGCCTGAGTCAATTAACTAAAGAGTTGTAGGTTTCTAGGTATAAAAATAAGAAGGAGAAAATCATGATAATAAGAAAGTTAGAAGTAAATGGGAAAACTGTTGTTTTAACGGAAGATGTGATTCGTGAATTACATCGCCAAGAACATATTGAAGAAGGAAAACTTATGATAGAGAGATTCGCCTCAAAAGATGTTTATAATAAAATGACAGATGATGACTTCGATATGGTAGTCGATGAATTTGAATATATCTTGAATACAACAAATGATGATACTGCTGAAATGATGGAAGAAGCTGTTAAAAAGATTACTCAACAAGTAGAGGAACGATATTATAGTCAGACAACAAAAGCAGTGTTAGTTGCAAAAAGTTGAGATTGACAGTAAAAATTACATTTTATAGAAAGGAGGCTCGCTTAATAGCGAGAGCAAATTTATCCCCGACCTTAGAGGTTTGGGGATTTTTGCTTATTTACAATGAATATTCAAAATATATCAAAAAATGACAGAGAAGTAACAGTTACTCTAAGTTCTGATGAATTAGTCAAACTTTGCAATGTATTATATTATGCTAGAGACAAGTACGATGGAGACAATTTATATCACGAAATTAAGAGTGACTTAATGATCGCAAGAGATATAAGTCAGTATGGAAATATTGATGATACGACTCTTTCTAAAATTATAAAGGAAAGAGCAAAAGCAGCAAATCCATATCAGACTAAACCATCTCAAGAATTTTAAAAGGAGAAAAATTATGTTAAAGAAAGAATTTACACAATATCCACATCATACTGATCCATATGCAAAGCATCGTATCACAGATGAAGAATTGGATTTTTTGTATGAACTGCAGAAAGAAATGAATACCCAACATTCCGACATGCTGACTTATCCACGTATCTGGGTTATTCAAGAACCAATCAAAAATTATCTCGACAATGTTGAGACTGATCTTAGAAATGATCCGGATGCAGTAGAATATCTAAATCAGATTGCTGATGGAGCAGATTTATGTATTGATTGTATCAATATAACAACTCCGCAGCAATTATATCAAACGATTCAGAGTATTATTAAGGATAATTCACTCGAAGAAAAGTATCAGGTAGAGTTGATTAACAATTATAAGGTCTTGATTCATGGAAAAAACGATATAGGCAAAACTATGTTATGGGAAGGATCATTAGAAAAAATCCAAAAGAATGGATTGCTTGCAATTGTAGAATGGGTTATGGGATATACATATCATCATGCAGAATTAAGATATTACATAAAAGAATTATATCAGCGTCCAGGGATCTTTTTCTTAACTTACAAAGATGGCGTACGTTATCTGCAAAAATACGCGGATAAGTATGATAAGGATGTAAAGCTAATTGAAACGTCTCCAATGGATTTATTTACAGATTGCAGTCCAGAAATAAAAAAACTGTTTGATATTTTACATACGGTTGATTTTAGCAAGAAGAACCGGAAAGTCTATATCTCTGGAAAGATTACAAAAACAGAAGATTATCAGGAACGATTTGATGTAGCAGCGAGAGAACTTTTGGCACAAGGATATGAAGTTGTAAATCCTGCATATGAAGGGACAAAATTAGAAAACGCTTCTTATGAAGATTACATGAGATTATCTTTTCAGTTGTTAAAGGATTGTGACATCATTTACATGTTAAAAGGATGGGAAACAAGTCCAGGTGCAAATCAGGAGTTTGGCTATGCATTAGCAAAAGCTATGGAAATCAGATTTGAAAAATAAAAGGAGAAAATTTATGTTAGATTTATCAAATATTTTTAATAAAGATATGAAAAAAGCAATTATGTCCAAAGAAAAACTCGCAGAAATGTTAAGGGTTACACCAGAAGCCTTAAAGGCATTTGAAAAATCCTATCAGCTACATTCCATGAATGAGCCGATCAGCGACAACCTTTTCAAAGTCAATGCAAAGCAGGCTGCAAGTTTAAATCCAAACAGGATGTACATGGGAAAGGAAAAGTTCAAGATTTGATTGACCGGATCGTGAATGAGCTTTTAGATCAAGCCCTCATTTATGAATATGACGGAAAACCAGGATTTACATATGGAAATATCTATTCTTGCAATCAAACGAGAACAGTTAAAGTTCCAGAAAACTCAGAAGTAACACTTGAAGAAATCAATGAGCTGCCAAAAGAGTTAAGACCTGATCTGACTGGACGATATGTTAAAAAAAGTCTTTCTGATGGTACGGGAGATGCATTGTTAGAGCAATATCAGCAGTATCTGAATACAAAAGATCCACGAAAAAAAAGGTTTCTTTATGACCATTTTCGTCAGGGATTAGATATGTTAGATCTGGATGGAATCAGCTATGCAATTTTAGATCGTTGTCAGAATTCCATTGGAAACTGGTTTCCACGATTAGTAAATGCGATTTTTTATTCTGATTTCTTTCAGCTGCCAAAGACAAAGATCATGAAAGTTCCATTGCCGGTATTACAAATGAGTCGAATGGAATATACAGAATTGTCATCTACGACTTTTCAGATCATTGATCAATTTTGCCAGAAAGCTTTTGAATTAGACGAAACGAAAGAATACTTTATCAAAACTGGTGTTTTTTCTTCTAAATTTGATTTTCGGAATGCTTATATTCATGACGCAAAAGAAGTCAAAGAGATCGGAGAATATTTACTATTCATCAGTTTTCAGGCAAGTTGTTTTGCACACTATGATCTTTCTGGAAGAAACCAGCCAAGTATATATGGTGCAGCAACAACAAATGAGTGGGTCGTTAGAGAATTCATTAAGGATAAAGAAAACAATCCATGTATCTACAAAGGATTACCACTACATACAGAATATCGTGTATTTATTGATGCAGATACAAAAGAAGTGTTAGGGATCAATCCATACTGGGATCCGGATGTCATGAAAAAGCGATTTGGAAAAGAAGCGGATGCAAATAATCCAGATATGGTGCATGACTATGTGATCTATGCAGCACATGAGAAAACATTAATGGAACGATACGAGAAGAACAAAGAGAAAGTTCAAAGAGAGATCATGAAACTGTTACCATTTTTAGATTTAAGAGGGCAGTGGTCCATTGATGTGATGCAGAATGGAGAAGATTTTTGGATCATTGACATGGCATTAGCGAAAGATTCAGCTTTACTGTCTTGTGTCCCAAAGGACAAGATTAAAGCGGTAGAAGAAGACTGGATTCCAAGAATCTCAATCAAAGAACTGTAACAAATTTTATGAACTACCCACCACCTAAAGGTATGTGGATACGCAGCTGAGAATTTTATAAAAAAGGAGAAAAATCATGAGAAAAGAATTAGGAAACATTAAAGAGCCTACAGACTTTGAAGGAACGGTAAAGGAATTAGCAGAACAGGTTTTGGATTTATCGACAAAACAGCCAGATGGGATGATTCATGATGCAGATACGATTTTAGCAGATATTATGGAAGCAGCAGACTTTCAAGTTAGTGGAATTTCTGATGATATATTAAAATTGTATCTTGAAGTAGAAAATAAGGACGATTTTGAATCATTATTTTATTTAATTACAGATGAAAAATTTGAAGATTATCTAGTAGAAAGCAAAAAAGTGATGGAAGAAAATATTTTGAAAGCAGAACCAAGAGCTATTCAAGTATATCTTTCAGATTCTGGCAATGATGAGAAAGAATCTATCATTTTTAAAACAGATGCTCCCAAAGCAGTGATCGAGAACTGGATAAAAAGTCAGCATAATTCAATTTCTTCAAATTATCCATTCCACCATATAGTAATGGAATTGTTAAATGAGGGATATATGGTTAAATTATTATATGATCAATACTCAAAATGTAATGATGTCGAATTGATCGATCAGTATTCTTGCGAAGAAATATATCACGTAGGTTGTAGTATTGGAGATATATTTCATCATATGAAAATTTTCAATAGTTTATATTATGATGCTTCTGGTGTTCCATATATTAAATTAACTGATTCCATGGATGGCAGTGATTTAAGAAAGATTGCAAATGTATTAGGAATTTACTCAATAAAAGCAAATGAATTTTGTATTTCTAAAAGGAAAGCATTAATATGCAATCTTGATTTTGTTGATATAATGAGAATAGCAGAACATGAAAAATACAATGTTGAAACTGGAATAATAAAAAATTCAAATGATGAATGTTATATTCTAACTCGAAAGTAATGCCACCATTATATGGAGAAGATTTTGTCTTGAATGAGAATAGCTAGAAATTAATTTTTGGAGCAGATACATATTTTATGTGTCTGCTTCTTTTTTTTGCGACAAAATCTTTATAATTTTTCTGAATATGATATAATACTAATGTATTTTTATTAGACTTTGGAGTTTTAACGGAAAAACTCTGAACTTTTTTAGGATAAAAATCAATAGAAATTTCATAACCAATCATTTGGGCATAAATTTAAGTAGATATTTTGTATCTGCTTCTTTTTATGTCCATTTTTATTTTTACAAAAGAAAGGAGGAAATACAAAATGTGTAAATTAAAATTCACTGATAAAATGTTAATTAGCCTGAAATGCACTATGATTCAGGAGTGCATGAACAGTGACTATGTTTATTTTGATTTTTTTGGTGAGAATCGCCCAGATGATGATCAAGAGGATTTATATGCAAAAGTTGAAGAAACTCTTGAACAGATGCCAGAAGATGAATTGATGAAATTTTATAAAGAATATGTAAATTCATCAGGAAAGGAGATGAATTAATGAAAGTTTTATTAATTCATACAGACGGATGTTCTATTGATGTTGTTGGAAAATATAACACCAAAGAAGAAGCCTGTAAGCAACTTAATTTTGAATATGAACGAAAGATTGAGTATCAAGAAATGTTTTCAAATGGTATTGATCCGGAATGGATGAAATCATCACACTGCGATAATGAAGAAGCTATTCTCTATATTAATGGAGAAGAGGTTCATGTTTGGCAGATTGTAACTGCTTAATTTTGATATATATTATATTAATATGGTACAAAAACAGATGAAAAATTATTATTTGTTTTTGTACTTTTTATATATCAAAGAATTTTATCGTACTGAAATTAAAAAATCATAGGAAAGGCAGGCAATAAATATGAGTTTGAATAGTATTAAAAGAGATTTGAAAGATTATATTGAAGAAAATAAAGCAAGACTGGAAGCATGGGAAAATGTCACATATTTAACGAAAAAAGATGGAACCCCTTTTAAAAGCATGTCAAAAAATTTCACCAATGCAACATATAAAAGGAAAGAATCTTTTCGAGGATACATTCTTGAAGTTGATACAAAATTTACCAAAATCAATATTTTAGAAATTATATTGATTGTGGTAATAAGGATAATCCAAATACTTTGGAAGAAATTAAGCAAAAAGTATCAGAAGAAATCGAAAGCACAAAAAGGTTTATCAAATCATTAGAAAAGCGATTAGAAATAATTGACTATGCTTACGAAGAATTTTCAAAATCTTATGATGATATAAGAGAAAATTTGAAAGAGTTATGTGAAAATGACGATTTTCTGGCAAGCATGATTTGCAAGGATATTGTCAAACGACAAAATTATTGGTAAGGAAGGAATACATTATGAAAAATGAAAAGCAAATTAAAATTGATGGGTATAAGTGCATCAAGCTTGATGAATGGAAGACGGAATGGAAAGCGGAAAAAGTAAAGTATGTAATTGGAAAAGCAGAAGAAAATGAAGAATTCCCTACATTCTACGCAAAAGTTCAAAGAGTCAACGATAATGATGATCTTATTGATGATGATTATATCTTCGAGTATGATCACAAACCAAAGAGATCAGCGGTTGAGGATGATTTCATTGATGAATTTGGTCAAAGAGATTTAGATCACCATGAACGTGAAATGCCTATACCAGAAAGTGATATTATTCATATGATTTGCATATAAGGAGAAAGAAATTATGATTAAAAATTGGAAATTAGAAATTACAGAAAATGAGACAAAGCTGATTATTCAAGATGGAGCTGCGATGAATAATGATATTCTGAGTCTCGCAAGACATCTTGTAATCAAATATCATCTTAACAAATTACCGGTTTACCATGAAAATGGTAATAAATATTTTGATTATACTTTAAAAGAAGATACAAAATATAAAAATGATAATTTGCCAATAAAGCCATTTAAGAAAGTCACAGATTCGAATTTTTCATATTTTTTAAAAAAGCAGAAGATTTGATCCATGAATCAGGATATGTTGATCAATTGTATGGCATCGATTTTGTATTTGATGTGCCAAAACGACAAGGTAATTTTGCAGATTGCCTACTGTGCATTGATTTTCTCGATATAGATGAGGAAACAGAACGACCTAGTGAATTGTACCAATTCGATCTTATGGAATTAAAATGGGTAAAGAAAAAAAGAAGCAAAGATCATGGAAAGATATCATGATCACAAACATCAATTGGTCTACACCGGATGATGTTAGAGTGATGGCAGGATTACCTGATGAAATTTATGCTTCAGTTCTTAACATTAATTTTTCTAAATATGATCCTGACGATGATTTAGATTATAATGAGGATTTTCTGGATGATGTTTCAGACGCTCTGACAAACAAATATGGTTTTTGTCATGATGGTTTTAAGATTAAAATCAGGAGGAAAGAAAATGAGTGAGAACATTTTTGGAATCATTACCAGATTCGGAGAAGATGATTTTTCTTATTGGGAAGGATTCTCTTTGAGCGAGGAAGAAGAAAAACAGATTATGGCTATTCTTCTGAAACATGATACAGAAGGTTTTTCTGTTCGTGGAAGTAGAAGTGATATTGCCTGTGAAATAAAAAATGAGAATTGAACTATCATACGGTGCCGATGTCATCAAAAGCATGGCAATAGTGTGATAGTTCTTTTGAAATTAGGAGGAAAGAAGAATGGCAAAAAAGAATGGTTAGTAGTAGTGTGGAATGATGGCAGCGGTCAGTTCTCTATTGAACGGCTCGCTGCAACAGAAGAAGAGATTAAGAGTTATCTTTTATCGTTAATTGAAGAGGACAAAGAATTATCGCAAGAAATATGTCATGAGTGTACAAATAGCGTTAATGAACTTGGAAGATACGAAGAACCTATTACAGAAGATTTTATGGTGTTTCATGCGTATGCTTCTTTTGATACATACCATATTGAATATGAGGCACGTCCATTTGATGAAATTAGAGATGTAATGGAATCATAAAATATGATGGAGGAAATTCATTGAGTAAAAAATGCGAATATTGCGGATATGACGGAGACGGATTTGAAGAAGGTGAATTCGGATTCTGGTGTCCAGACTGTCAGGGATTCCTTTATAAAGAAGGGAAAGAAGATTACAGTCAAACAGATATCATCTTAGAAAAACCAGTATCAGATCATCGCCCGATCATCCAAAAATCAAAATTAAAGAAACAGCTGTCTCCTTTTAAGATATCCAGGTGGAAAATCGAAAATGATCGATCATCTGCTGCCTTATCTTAAAGGAAAGAAATATTTTGTAGAAGCTTTCTGTGGCGGAGCTAGTTTTGGACTTTCACTTTTAGAATCGGAATGATTGAAAAACTGATATTAAATGATCTGGATCCGAACGTGTATGCATTTTGGAATATAGTATGCAGTGATCATTATAAAGAGCTGATTCAAAGGATCAAAGAATATCAGCCAAGTAGAGAATCCTATTTTCTGTATCAAAAGCGAATGCTCAAAGCAAATATTTCAGAAGTTGATCGTGCATTTTACTTTCTTGTGATCAATCGATGTAGTTTTTCTGGAATTCAAACAGCAAATCCAAAATCCAACATGGAAGATCGCTGGCTTTCTGATACTCTGATCAAACGGATCGAAAAGATACATTCTATGAGCGATCGGATTGAGGTAACAAATAAAAATGCAATGGAACTGATCGAAGAAATGTATTGGAGCCCAGATAATTGTATCTTTATTGATCCGCCTTACATTGAAAAAGGCGATTGTTTGTATCCAGTAAAATTTCATTTGCATCAGGAATTAGCTGCATTGATTACAGAATTACTGAGAGAATTCCCAGGATGTGCAGATATTTTGCTAACTTATGATGATCAAAAAATTCTGCATGAACTTTACGATCAAAATCATATTGGAATACATATGATTGGTAGAAAATACAGTTGCAGCCGTTAAAAAAGGAGAAAATCATGATAAAAGAGAAAATTTATGGCGAAATCGTTCAAATCAATCAGAGAAATGTATGATATTCAGACTTCAGTGATCAAAGATGTAGAAAAAAATCTTAAATTAAGAAAGGACATACTAGTAGACTACTCAGGAACGATAAGTCCATATAGTAGCAGCTATCAGTTACTCCATTCAAGAGGAGAAGAACACAAAATACAGATTCCTTTCCTTTCTAAAGAAAGAGAAAATATGCTTCTTGCTGAGGCACTTTTTGAGATAGATGCTGGAATACAAGATCATGCAGAATGTAAAAATCTGGCACGAAGATTGATGATACCAACAAAAGAATTCTTGCAGCAGGTTGATAAAAATGAAAGTGAAGGTCATAGAATCAATATTTCAAAGATTGCAGCTCACTTTTATGTTGATGAATCTAGTGTGATTGCAAGAGGTAGAGAACTTAGAATATTTGATGTTTTGTAAAAAAAAGGAGAAAAATCATGAAAGTCAATAAGAAAGAGCTTGCCGTTGGAAATACGGCTTATGTTGTAACTAAGAAATACGATTCAGATCAGATGAAACAAGTATATCACATTGATCCGGCGGAGATTAAAAAAATTGGTCGTAAATATATTACTGCTATTGTTCAGTACAGAGATCAAGAATACTGTCTGAAACATGACGGAGTCATTTACGAATTTGCCTTAAAAAATAAGACAAGCGGAGCAAATGATGTATTGTGTTTGTCTGAAGAAGATGCGAAAAAGCATATCTTAAAACAGAATCTTTTGATGGAATTTCGAAATAAGAGATTCTATGAAAATGACTGCAATCTGGATCAACTGCTACTTATGAAAGCAGGATATCATTACGATCCAACAGGTCCAATGGCAGAACATTGGCAGAAGATTTTGGAATATGAGAAAGATAATTATTAATTGTTATGCAGGACAGGGAAACTCCCTTGTCCTGTATCGTTAAAAAGAAGGAAAATCAAATGGAAAGAAACGATAAGATATACAATTTAAGAGGATTTTGTAACGTGCAAGATGATTGTTCGAAATGCAGATTAGATGCATTAACAGACAATTGTGACTTCGATGAACTGCCAGATAAAAAGATCGATCAATTATACAAGATCGTTGAAAAGACAATCCATAAAGGCACAGAAGAGCTCACAGGTGTCGTAAAAGATGTCAACAAAGGGGCCAAAACAGTAACAAGTATTCTGGAAGAAATCAAAAAAGAAATGTGCGATGAATATTGCGTGTATGCAAAATTAACACCAAATTTTCAAAAGGAAGCAGAAGAAGCATGTAACAGATGTCCACTAAATAAATTGTAAAAGGAGAGTATCTTTATGGAAATTAACAATAGATTTTTGTTTAAAGCGAAACGGATTGACAATGGAGAATGGGTGCAAGGATCTTACTTTGTATTCATGGGAAAACATTATATTTTTGAACATCCCTTTGAAAGCGATAATCTAACGCATCAAATAGATGAGTCTACCATCTGTCAATGCACAGGACTAAGAGATAAGAATGGAAGGCCGATTTTTGAAAACGACATCATAAAATCCTATTATATCTATACCATTGTTCATTGGAACAAAAAATATGCATCTTGGGCACTTGAAAGAAAAGGCTGGGTATATGATCACTTTTTTGGAGAAGCAGAAGATCCGGAAGATTGTATAGTTGTAGGAAATATTTTTGATAATCCACAGTTGAAAAAGAAGTATGGTAAAGATTGGGAGGAAGAACACAAATGATCAAGACAAGATATAAAATACAGGAATATTTTTCAAAAGAAACAAAAATTCATTGCGACAGAGTAGAACAATACACGAAAGCAATGGCAGAAGAATTAAGGCTGTCTGCATACGACACAAAGATGTTAACGGTTGCAGCAAAATATCATGATATTGGTAAATACTACATTCCAGAAAAGATTCTGAATGCACCAAGACCATTAACAGGATTGGAACGCAAAGTCATTGATATGCACGCATACTATGGATATGAAGCTTGCATGGAATATGGGTTTGAAAAAGATATTTGTGAATTAATATTACTGCATCATGGTACACACAAATATCGTACGCTGACAGATGAACAGATCAGCGATTTTGCAAAAGAATATTTTCAAATCTTAATGGCAGCTGATATTTATGATGCATTGATAAGTGACAGGGTGTATCGTAGAGCAATTGATCATGATCGAGCATTGGATATCATTGCAGAAAATCCAGAGATTTAAGCGATGGGTGTTTCTTGCATTAGAAAAAATTTCACTATGTTAGGATTGAGATACTGATCACAACATGATATAATAGAATTGTATTTTTATCAGACTTTAGAATATAGGAAAATTCTGAACATTTTTAAGAATCAAGTTAATAGAAAATTATCAATCATGGGTATAAATTAAGCAGATATATGGTATCTGTTTATTTTTATACCCTTTTTTATAAGGAGGCAAAATGAAAAATAGAGAATATTATTATTACGGTGCCGAAATTTATGGCACTGAAAAATGGGAAGAAATAAGAAAAAATAAACTTGAAGAAATGAAAAAAAAATACAATAACCTCAAGATCGAGGACGTTGACGTGGTCGAAAAAATGCCATTTGATCACGACGGACGGCATGCAACTGGATGGGAGGTGCTAATCAATGGCGATTGGGCTTTTGATTATGAAGAGGATTGCGAAGAGGAAGAGTGAACTACCACAGAGCGTAAAGGTCTGTGGCTTCTGTTAAATAGTTCACCAGACTCAGGATTCAGAAATAGATCCTACGATATTTAAGTCATGAGAAAAAAATCATTGAAACAGACAAAAAGTCTGTTTTTTTTATTTACGAAAGGAGATTTTTATGTTTAAAGAAGCAACAATTCAAGGAAAGATTTCAGGTCCAGTGATGATCGTATCTGTTACACAGAAACAGACCAGAACTTCAAAACCCTATTTGATCTTAAAGTTAAGAGATGATCAGAAGAAAGAGGTAGATGCCAAGTTATGGAATATGTCAGTTGAAGAATTTCCATTTGATAAGAATACAGTGATCATCGGTGAATTTTCTGTTGGAGAATACAACGGACAGAAAGATTTTACACTGGATATGTACAGAGAAGCTTTGGAATCTGAGTACAGAATGGAAGATTTCATTAATGCAGCACCTTACAGTCCGCAAAAAATGTATGAGTATATCTTACAGATTGCAGATCAAACAGTACTTGATGATGCTTATCTTGCTATCATTCATAATATTTATGAGAAGTACAAAGAACAGATCTTTATCTGGTCTGCTGCCAAAGCAGTACATCATAACATTCGATCTGGATTTTTGTATCATACATTCCGTATGGTTCAGAGTGGAATTGCACTTGGAAAAGTGTATGGGCAAGCCTTAAATCACAGTTTATTGTTAACCGGCATTATCTTACATGATGTTGGAAAGTTAAAAGAATTATATACAGATCCTACAGGAAATGCCGATTATACTCCGGAAGGAAGTTTGCTTGGACATTTACTGATTGGATGTGAAATGATCGATGAAGCTTGCAATAAATTAGATCTTCAAAATGATGAGAATAAAGATAAGATTTTACTTTTAAAACACTTATTAGCATCTCATCACGGCAAGCAGGAGTACGGAGCAATTACAGTTCCACAGCTGCCGGAGGCTATCATGTTAAATCGAATTGATATGATCGATGCGGAAATGTATCAATGTGAACATGCATTAGAAGATCAGAGCAACGGAACATTCACGGACCGTATTTTCGGGTTAAACAACACCCGCTTATACAAACCACTCTAATTTTGGAAAGGAGTCGTATGAATCAAGGATAGAAAGAAGGAAAAGTAAATTGAAGAAGAAAATAAATCATAAAGACATGATCGAAGCATGGAATTACGATTCTGGCGTCTTCAAAGGACAATCTATCGGCATTCATAATTCAGCTACTGGAGAAATCGACAAGCTGTTATCAGTGGAATGTTTTCATGGAGGAGAAGAAGTAAAACGAATTGTAATTAATAAAGAAGCTACAAAGAAACATGGCTTTACAATTATCATTGATTAAATTTAATGGAGGAAGCTATGAGAAAAGCAGAATTCGAACAGAAATATTTAGGGAAAAAGTTCAAATCGAGTTATTGATGGAGATATCTTAACAGGATTCCTACAAAAAACTGGAGCTGAAAGATTTAGAATAATCCGGATCTTTATTTGTCGTAGAGGTTTTTATTGTTTGACAGAAACTTTAGAATCACAGGATTGTGTGAATTTCTTAATCTTTCGATTTTCACATGTTCAAAAAGATAAAATTTGTATAAAGAAAGGAGTAATATAACTATGGCACAGGCAGCAGAATCTAATACAATCATCATTCAAACAAATTTTAGATTGTTATATTTTGCGATGGAAAACATTAAGGATTCAGAGCAGCATGATATCAATTACTGGAATCGCTTACAGACAATCATGTATGCTGAAATTGATAAGAATGCGATGTATAATAAAGAATTCTTAAAACGCAATATGACACAGATGATGATGTTTTATTGTAAAGAGGTTAAGGATATAAATAGAGATTTCTATGATGAAGTTTGCAGACCAATTTACAATATTGTAAAAGAAAATGCAGATGATAATGATCCTATGGCTTATTATGAAGAAAAGCTTTGGAAAATTAAATGAACTTTATCGTAAAGTAGATGGATACAGTTATTATACGAAGTCTATTTTAGCAGTGACAGATCTTTTAGAGCAGTTAAAATGGGTGGAGTAGTTAACAAATATTATAAATATTAGAAAGGAGGCTCGCCAAATGGCGAGGGCGGAATTATTTTCAACAATTAATGTAGGAATAAAAATTTCGCTTATTTATGAATGAAACCTTATGACGTAGGATTAGTGTGTGGACGATTCCAGACCTTCCATAAAGGTCATGAAAAATTAGTTGATACTGGTCTGTTACTGTGTGATCGATTACTGATTCTAATCGGCTCTGCACAGGAATCTGGAACTGAACGTAATCCGTTCAATATCAATACACGGACCAAAATCCTAAGAGAGATTTATGGAGATCGGCCAGAGATTATGATCTATGCACTTTCGGACATGACGGACGAAAATGATATTTGTCCTGAATGGGGACGTTATCTGTTAAACAATGTAGACAGATACATCTACAAGAATCCCGAGCTGATGATTTATGGCAACGATGAAAGCCGAAGCGGTTGGTTTGACAAAAAAGATCTTGCAAACACAGCTGAATTAATCGTTAACAGACAGGATTTACCAATCAGTGCAACTATGGTGAGAGAAGCAATGGCAAAAGATGATCGAAAAAATGGATGAGTCTAGTAAACCCACGTTTACATAAAATGTATGATGTATTACGTGCGGAACTTATGAGCGTACCGTTTTATCAGGAGCTAAGTAAAAATTAGCTAAAAAGAAGTCAAAAAATTAGTTATAAAGAAAAGGAGAAAGAAACAATGAATAAAGCAATTTTAATGGGAAGATTAACAAGAGATCCAGATGTAAGATACTCACAGGGAGAAAATCCTATGGCAATCGCACGATACACATTAGCGGTAGACAGACGATTCAAAAGAGATGGTGAGCAGAGTGCAGATTTTATTAACTGTTTAGCGTTTGGAAAATCAGCAGAATTTGCAGAGAAGTATTTCAAACAGGGTACAAAGATTGCTGTTTCCGGAAGAATCCAGACAGGAAGTTATACAAACCGTGAGGGTGTGAAAGTTTACACAACAGAAGTTGTGATCGAAGAACAGGAATTTGCAGAGAGCAAAGCAGCTGCATCCCAGAACAATAATAGGGGAGCTTCACAGCCAAGCACACCTCAGCCAAGTACGGCAGCAAGTGATGGTTTTATGAACATCCCTGATGGACTGGAGGATGAACTCCCATTTAATTAAGAAAGAACTTAGAATCATTATTGATCCAGTATATTCAGACAGATTGTCGGATATACTGGATTTTTTTTAGAAAGGAAGAGGACAAAATGCAAAATAAGAACACTATTAAAAATTGGAAGATTGAAATAACGGATGAAGGAGCAAAATTATTCATTACAGAAGGAGCCGTAATGGCTAGAGACGTTTTAAATCTTGCAAGAGAACAGGCTATAAAATATAACTTATCAAACTTGAAGATTTATACGGTTTATATGCGTGATGGATATTATTATGATTATACTTTTGAAGATGATATGCTATATTTCATACATATGACTGAAAAGATTGAAAATGAAGATATTTCTTATTTGATGAAACGGGCTGCAGAAAAGTTATCAACTCTAAAATTAGACGATCGTATATGGAGCGTTAATTTTTCTATTGATAATCTTCCAAGAGAGAAAAATGGAGATCTATATGCTGCCTGTGCTATGGTCATTCATTTTTATGATAGAAATGATGATTATGAAATTGATTCACAACGGTTTTATTTTAATTTATCGTCAGGACAATGGGAATCTATTAAAAATGTAAAGAATAAGTCTATATCATGCAAAAATTCATTGGCCTGCAAAATTGGAGATAACTATTTTATGATTCAGAAATCAGAAGATGGTTACGATTATACACTTTATACTTCTGATTATTCAGAAATTGATGGAGGACAGCTTGATAATCCGGATATTTCTATTTATGATGCAATGAATGAAATCTTAGAAGATCTGGATATTGAGATTCCAGGTCATAAAGATGAAATTGATTATGAAGAATTAGAAGAAAAAGTTGAAAATGCAGAAAATGAACGTATCAACAAAATATTATCAAATCATGGTTGTACAGTGATTGCTCAATCAGATTGTCATACTGATTTCTTATAAAATCAGAGAAATTAGAATTTTGAAAGAATATTAAGAAATAACTAAAAGCGGTGTGAGTATAAATCTCATACCGCTTTTTTACTAAAGGAGAAAAACACATGGAAGAAAAGGAAATAAAAATTGCAGAAAGATTCAACATACTTGATAAATGTCAAAAGCTAGAGAAAGATTTTTTACGGCTTAGTAGAATAACAAAAGTAGAATTTGATCTAAACGGACTATATGACAATATTTATCAGGTTATTATATTAGTAAAATATGAGATTCCAATGGAATTAGGTCCAAAGAAATATTTTAGAATCAGAACAAATATTTTGAAAAAAGTTTTGGAAATTGCACAAAACTAACCAATTTAATTCGAACAGACGATTCGATAGAAGATTATGGAGAGTATTTTTACATTGTATTTGATTGTTCTAGTTGGAAATATCAGATACAAAGATATACAGAACTTTTCAAAAAATGTTTATGGTCCTGAAATTGAAAATCCTAAAGATGGGATGGAAAAGGAACGTGAAGAAATTAAGACTTTGATCAAAGAGGGACTTGGAATGCTTAATAAAGCGAGATCAAAAGCTCTTTTTCTTGACGATATAGAGATGCAAGAGGATATTACAAATGCTTTGAATATTTTTCTGGCAGCAGAAGAAAAACAACAGAAGATTTCTCCGGAAAAAAATCTTTTTGAAGATTATACAGATGAGGAATTATTGATTTTTATGATTGCCTTAAAAAAGCTGATTTTTATGTGATTCCTGAATTAAGCAAGATTGCTTCAAAATATGTTTCTAGCAAACGCTGCTATTTAGATTTGATTTTCGAGTTGTCTAAACGATGGTATCAAGAGAAACAGAAGAAATACAAAGAAGAAAATGGAAAATTTCATCAGTGGTTAGAGGGAGAAGATCCATTAATTAAAGATAGTGATTGATTAAAGCCTCTAAGCTAAATTGAAGATTAAGGAGAAAGAAATCATGTTAGTAGAAGTTACATATGCTTGTAAAATGGGATGTACGCATTGTTTATCAGACTGCAAACCGGATGGAGAACATATGACACTGGAAGTATTTGAAGATGTATTAAAATTTATGATCAAAAATCAGATTCCAACGTGGAGTTTTTCAGGTGGAGAAATGTTTGAACATCCAGATATTTTGAAGATGCTGTCACTTATCGAATCATATTGGAAGACATTACCGATTAAGTATCCAATCACATTTGCAACAAATGGTCGTGAACTTGTTCGTAACAAAAAAATTTATCATGCAGTTTCAGAGTTCTTGAAACACTGTGGAAAACGATATGTTATGATCCAGGTGACAGATGATCCGAGATTTTATCCCGATCCATTAACAGATAATGAAAAATATTGGTTATCTAAGTTAGGAGTTATTATTGATACGGTGCCTTCGGATAAAAACAATAAATCTCACTGTTTGTATCCACAAGGACGTGCTTTGAAGAATTATTCCGATGAATATTGGAATACGATTGCACCTAAATGTATCAATTGCATTTTGATTACAAAGCAGAAACCAGAAGCAACATTGAAGGATTTGGTCAATATACTTTTATCTAATGGCAAGGTTTGTACACCAGTTATTGCACCAGATGGAAGTATTAAGATTGGTGAGTCGGCACTTTGTCCTAAAATTGCATCTATTTACGATTCTGTTCCGGAAATTATGGAAAAGATTCGTAATGCGAAATGTCGTGCATGTAAGATTCCATGGGAAAAATTAAAAGAAACAAATCCAATCGCATATTTATTATGTGAAAATTTTTGATAAGAAAGGAGGCTCACTCTACAGTGGGGCAAAAGAGGCTTAGATGATAAGTCTCTTTTGTTTACTTATAATAAGCAAAACGGAAATCGGAAAAAGAATAAGAAATATTAGGATTCTAAATGGTCTGTCTCAATCTGAGTTAGGTGAAAAGCTGGGATTGACAGCAGATCGAATTCAAAAATATGAAAATGGAGCAAGAAATCCAAAAGTCTCCATGATATTTCGGATAGCAAATGCTTTGGATGTTAATGCTGCTGCATTATATGATCCAACACCATGTGATGATTTAAGTACCATGTTTTTTTCTTTGAAATGGAAGAAAAATATGGAATGACTATTAAAAAAATTGTAGATGATGATGGAAATGTTAAATATGCAGTTGTGGCGAATTCTGAAAATCGTATGTATGATTATTTATCTAAATGGCATGATGCTTATATATGTAAAAAATTGAAAGTAAATTGGTAGATACGCAAGAAGAGAGGAAAAGAATTTTAGAAGATTATGCTAGATGGAAAAGTAAATTTCCAAAAAGTATAGAGAATTCTAAAGATTTAAAAGAGAATCAAAAGCAGAAATTGAAGAAGAAAATAGAAGAATTGCAATCTGAATATGAAAGATTACATTGAATGGCCGAGAATTCCCGCAGAGTATCTTAAAAATAGCTTATTACGGACGCTGTTCTATAAAATCATACAAAATTGAAAATATTAATTAAGGAGAAATTATGAACAAAATTAAAAATGGAAGATGTAGTAACAATTCCAATGACAAAATACGTTACAACAGATGGAAAAGAATTTGCAGATGATTATGATGCAAATATGCATCAAGCACATTTAGATTCAATGGCCGAGGCAAAGTTATGCTTTGAAAATATGGAATTTATACCAGTGATCTAATGATTAAAATCATAAAATAATGATCAAATTATTAGCAATGATTATCTTCTTACTCGCGTCTTACATACAGATATATCAAGTAATGATGATTTGTATATCTTACAGGCAAAAGATGAGGAAGCTGAAAAAGAAATTCTGAAAACATTTCGTGATTACTTGAATACTGATGTTATGGATCGTCGTTTTTTTTAATGTGGCAAATAATTATATATTTCCCCATACAATCATCTTTTGTAGAGATTCCATTTATGGAAATTATAATGCTTTGTGTGCAGAAAGGGAATTTGAGCTTATTGAAAAGGCTTTAAAATTTGGAAGACAAGTCTTAAATATGGCAGACAAAAAAGAAGATAATATCGTATCTGATGAAGCGAAAGAAAAAAATATGATTAATAAAAGAGAGTTGGCAGCAAGATTAAAACAGGGAGAATGTCTTGAAGAAATTTTTGATTTTACTGATGGTCAGGAATGTTTGATTTATAAAGGAGAATTTGAAGTATCCGATAATATTATTTATATTCCTGATATTTATCTTAATAAATTGAACCTTGGAGTCGTAGCGACAGGGGAAAATTTGAATGATATTTTGAAAAATTGCTATACAGGAAATGATTTCTTGAAGGAATGCAATGGATACAAAAACATTGCCAAAGCCTTATTTGATTTTGTTGATTGGCAGCATCCAAACATCCAAGATCTCACTGATTGTTATGATGAAGAAAAATTTTACAATGAATTTGGAATTCATTTTGATGATTTAGGTAATGATTAGCCATTGAGATGTATAACAAAGTATTGAAGTTGAAATCAGAGAAATTTATATTATATAAGAAAGGAAGAATACTAATGAATCATAATCGTAATGCCCATTATTGGGAAAATAGAGACGAAAGAAAAGAAAGAGCTTATCTCCATACAAAAAATATGGCTTATGTTTTTTCAGATCATATTGAACAATGTGTTCGAAATACAAAATTATATGATGATACAAATACATTTGATGAATTAAATCCAGTATTGACAAGAGAAGTTTCCGTTGTTGATCTGGATACGGTGTCTGCAATATTTCGTTACAAAAGGAAAGAAAAAAGGACGGCAATTCTTAACTTTGCCAGCTATAAAAATGCCGGCGGAATGTTTTTACAAGGTAGCAGTGCTCAGGAAGAAAGTTTATGCCATGCATCGTTTTTATACAATGTATTATCTGAATTCAAAGACTATTACGCTTGGAATGATAAGCACAAGAATCGTGCATTATATGAAAATCGAGCATTGTATTCTCCTGATGTTGTATTTACAAATGATAGTGTAGGGACACTTTGTGATGTAATTACATGTGCTGCACCAAACAAATCGGCAGCACAGAAATATTGTCATGTATCAGATGAAGAAAACTATAATGCATTAGAGTCAAGAATTCGTTTTGTCTTACATATTGCAGAAAAAGAAAAAGTAGACACGCTTATTTTGGGTGCTTATGGAGCGGGAGTTTTTGGTCAGGACGCAACAGAAGTTGCACAGATTTTCAAAAGACTTTTGATTGAAGAATTTTGGACTTTTGAAAAAATCATCTTTGCGATCCCAGATTGCTCAAGGAATAAAAATTATAAGAAATTTTTGGATGTAATGTCCGATACGATTATGTAAGAATGGAAAACGCCTTATAAAAGGCCAAAATTATTTAAATAATGGAAAGGGAGTTGCACATTTTTGTGCAGCTCTTTTTTTGTTTTCTGAAAGCTTAAAATGTGTTATAATGTAATTAATTTATTAGATTCCAAAACAACAGGGATAGTTTGGACTTTTTTAAGGAATAAAGCTTTAGAGAAATTATGTATTACAATTCAATATTTTTGATATAGAAGCATAGATTAAGCAGACGAATGGTCTGTTTTTTTATGCTTTTATTTATATATATACCTGTTAATAATCAGTCGATCAGAGAGGAGGTGACAATGATATGAGTAAAAAAGAATACGAGTTATTGGTCTTTTTATTGCGGTATTAAGTCTTGCGGTGTTAAGTGGATGTGGATCTGCAAAGAAAAACAAAAAGCAACTACTAAAACTACAGAAGTTGCATCAACCACGGAAAAGGAAAATATTTCAAAAATAAAGATCAGCAGACAATAACATCGTCAGCTACGACAGAAGCTACAACCAAAGTGACGACAAGCACAACAACAAGCACAGCGAAAAAACAACCAAAGCAACAACAGAAACACCAATTGCTACTAAAAAAGACGAACAAAAAGCTGCAGTTAAGGCGACGGTTACTTATAACGGATTTTCTGACACAAATAGTGTGGAAATGAAAATGTCTGATGGAAGTTATGAAGTGATGATCGTTGAAAAGAGGATTTAATTAAGAAGTTAGAAGATTTAAATCCTGGAACAAAAGTAACAATTCGGTACAAAGCCAAAGCAGGACAAGCCAATAAGCAAATTATTGCGGTATTTTAAATAAGGAGGAAGTATAGGTTATGAAAAAAGGAACATGTAAACGATTCATGGCAATGGCAATGAGTCTGGTAACTGCATTAGGAACAGGATTTGGAGGAGGGGTCAACATGGTTTATGCTGCAAATTCCTTCAAAGCTGGAGATACAGTACAAGTCAAGTATCTGCATAACAATAAGACTTATAAAAAGAGTGGAGATACTTTTACATTAAGCAGATATAATACAACCATTAAAATGACAGTCGATAGTAAGACTGCTTATATCAATGGCAAAAAAACAACAATGTCTACAGCTCCACGAAAAGTATATAACTACGGCAACAAAACTAATTACATTATGGTGCCGGGATCATGGACAGCCAAAAATTTAGGCATTAGCTATAAATGGAATGCTACGAAACGTGCAGGCTGCATGAGTGCGGCCAGTCAGTCAGGTGGTTCTAATAATGCAACTACAGCTACAACGAAGCCTACAACAACGGCAGTGAAACCCACAACAACAACGGCAAAACCAACAGAAACTAAGCCGGAAGTTGTAAACAAAAAAGTAACAACATCCTATGATATGACAGCATCTGCGTATGCGAAAGAACAGAGCAAAGCTGTTCCTAAGTATAACAATCAAACGTTTGATGAAAATGCATATCAGAAAAAATTACATCAACAGTAAATGATGAACAGTATATGAAAATTGATGTTTATCATAATGTAAATGAATCTGCATTTGCGAAAAAACTGGATGAGTTATTACAAAATAAAAATAACAGCGTGTTAAAAGGAAAAGCAAGTGCAATCATTGCAGCTGCTAAAAAAGAAAAGATTGATCCAGTGTACTTAGTATCCCAGACGATTAATGAATCTGCATACGGAACAAGTGCATTAAGTAAGAAAGCTATTACGAAGGTCATTACAGGCGATAGTGTAAAAAAGATGCCAATGGAAATGTAACAGGATTCCAGAAAGTTAATGGAAAATATATTACAAAAACAATTCCGGAAACAACAGTATATAATCTGTATGGAATCAAGGCATATGACAGTGATCCGCAGCTTTGTGGTTCTTCCTATGCGTATTATATGGGATGGACAAGTGTTGACAAAGCATTAAATGGAGCTGCACAGTATGTTGCTGATAATTATATTCATAATACCGTTTATCAGCAGAATACACTATTCAAAATGAGATATAATCCGAAAAAGGATAATATCTGGCATCAATATTCAACAAATCCTTCTTATGCAGAAGAAATTGCAGAACATATGAAAAATATGAAATCTGTATATGATGGATGTTCTAATACATTTACCTATGACAGACCAGCTTTTGTGAAAGAACCTGAAACAACGACTACAACAGCCAAACCCACAACGACAACTGCCAAACCAACGACTACAACTACCGCGACAAAGCCAACAACGACAAAATATACAGTTACGGGAACATTACCAAACGCTCGTGTAAAAGCTTCTAAGAGTAATTATGATTTAAGAATCAAGTTACCTAGCGGAGTGACAAGCTATTATCTTGAAGATAAGTATACTAGCCGTCAATTATTCATGTCTTGTGCAGGCAATTATGTAAGCCATTTTAATAATGCTTCAAACCGCTACGCAAAAAGCAGTATGTCAGGATTTACAGTCAAATATAATTCTACGAAAAAAGAACATATGTCTATGTAAAAGCCTCTAGTTCTTATCGTGGATATGCTGTTTCTTTTGACAATGGATATGCTTACATCAAATGGGGAACACCAAAAACAATGTATAAAAATATCTTAGTTTTAGATGCCGGACATGGTGGTTCTGATTCTGGAGCAACAGGAAATAGATTAAGAGAAAAGGACCTTACATTAAGCATTGTTTTAGCAGCAAAGAAACAATTTGATAAGGATAAGAATTATGCAGTGTATTACACAAGAACCACTGATACTTATCCATCTTTGACAGATCGAAGTGATCTGGCAAACAACGTTGGAGCTGATTACTTCCTTAGTTGCCACATCAACTCTGCAGGAGCAACAGCAAAAGGTTCAGAGACGTTATACAATTCTCAAGGATATAAAGCATCCAATGGAGTTACATCCTATAAGTGGGCAGCTAATGTACATAACTTTACAAAGGCAGCAACAGGATTTACGAACAGAGGACTGGTAGATCGTACTGGATTAGCTGTATTACGTCATCAAAAACTGCATCTACTTTGACAGAGTTTGGATTTATCTCCAACAAATCCGAAGCTGCATCTATGAAAACTAATACAGACAAGTATGGAAAAGCTATGTATGACAGCGTTGTTAAAATGTTCAAGACAAACCCCATCAAAACGATAATGATTTCTGCATGGTCAGAAATTAATTATAATTTTTTTCAGGAAGGAGGAAAGTAATTATGACAAAAGAATTAAAAAAGAATGTCATTTATGGCACTTGCAGTTATGATGCTTGCAGGCGGATTTCTTTTAGCATCTGGGAAAAGTCAGCATGTTATGCCTAAAAAAGCAGTAGCTGATATTACAGAAACAGTGCCGGAAACGGGTACAGATGAAATTGTAGCTGGTGATGAAGAAGTTCCATTATAATCAAATGACAAAATTGTTACTCAGATTAAGAAGCAGATATGTATTTTTATGTGTCTGCTTCTTTTTTTTTCAAATATATATGGTATAATATTAATGTATTTTTATTAGATTCCTCGTCCACAATAGGATAAATAGGACTTTTTTAAGAATATACAACAACACAGAACATTTAACCATAAGGGTATAAGATTAGACAGACAATTTGTCTGCTTTTTTATGCCCTTTTTAATTTTAGAAAGGATGGATTTATACCATGAAGAATTTAGAATTAAAACCAAGCGACATTTTAACAGTAGATGGAGAAGTTATGCAGATTGATACGATCACTTCACAGCTTGCTTCCATTGAAGATGTAGGAGGACAATATAAGGGTTCCATAATCATTAAGTTTTATGACAAAAATGGAGAATTCCATGACATTAACAGTGATGAAAACCGCATATTAATGTATACGGAAGATCTGGTAATGAGTACATGGAGAACCTTAGAGGTTAGCTACAAAGTACGAAAAAATATCAATGCATATTTCAAAAAAATGCTGCCAAACTATGAGTTAATCAGTGTTGCAAGACAAAGCAATCTTCCACAAGATGCTCATTTATATATGATTTCAGCGGTACAGAAAAAAACAGGGGAATATGCTGTCTGGACAAGCTGGAATGAAAAAATTCAAAATTTGAATTTTGGGCATTATTGTTTAAAACCTAAAGCAGAAATTGTATTAGATATATTTGATAATGCTTTTTTTGACGGCTTTTCAGAGATTAAGAAGGCTGTTAAGGCAGAAAGTGAGGAAGAAAATGACTGATTTCAGTACAATGAGAACCATTTGCTTTACCGGACCAAGACCCAATAAACTGTATGGATACAAAAACAAGGAAAAATATCAGAAACTTGTCGATTGTATTCATGATTTCCTTCGAGGTTTTTGTAGAATAGAATCGGATGAAATCTTAACAGTTATTACAGGTGGAGCACAGGGAATCGATCAGCTTGCTTTTTGGGCAGCAAATTCATTAAAGAAGAAGTATTCCTTAAAAAATGAAGTGTATATTCCATTTGTTGGTCAGGAAGAACTCTGGAATGAAACAGGTCTGTTTGGCAAAAAAGAATATCGAAAGATGAAATCTATGTCAGATAAGATTGTAGATGTTTCCAAGATTCGAACATTGGATGTATCAACAAACGATGGAAAAATTAAAGCACTTTTAGAAAGGAATAAAGAAATGGTTGATAATAGTCAGATGATCGTCGGATTATATCCTTTGAATAAGGATTTTACAAAAGACAGAAATAGTGGAACTGCAAGCTGCTTACGTTATGCAAAAGACAAAATTCCAATCTGTCTGATCGATCCGGAAAGTCATTTGATAGAGTTTCATCCATGTAATGAGTAGAATCAAGAAATTGCTTCTACTTTTTTATTATTAAAAGAAAGAAGGGAAAAACATGTATTATTTACATATTTATAACAGCGAAAAAGAAGAAGGCTCTATTGTGCTTCCATTTAAGGATATGCAGCCTATGATTAATTTCGTGGTTGATCAATATCAGAAAACGATAAAGCGTTTGAAAACTAACAATAAGAAATACCAGAAAATCACATCAACTTGGGATAAAATAAGTATGATGAGACATTAGAAGAATCAATCAAAAACTTTGAATTTGGGATTTTTTGTTCTATGGAAATAACAATTTGCTATGAATTAACTCCAGAATATAATGAAGAAAAACATAGCGAAAAGACTAAAAGAACAGAAGTAATTCATTGGGAGATTATTAAGAACTATCCTTTAAAAGAAAAAGAAATAGTTAACTTAATGATGAATCCAGATTATGAATTTGAATGTAATATTTCAGAAGAAATGTTTTCTGAAGGAGTAATTCTTCCAGGAGCTGCGTATATATGGTTTGAAGATATTGGTGTAGAATTTGAATTCTGCATCGAAAATGGAGAAAACTACAGTGCAATTTACCGGATGGATATGAATAAAGCAGGTGACGATTTTGAAACAGATCATGATGAATTTTACCATTATGAAATTGATCCAACGGATCCTGAATGGAAAGCAAATCTTGAGATTGAAATGTGTAGAGTATTGATTTTATTACACGATTTGAAGTAAGAAAGAAAAGAGGAAAAAATTATGTATTATGTAATTGCAAAAAATAGCGAAAATAAAAAGACGTATGTGTCTACATTTAAAGAAAAAAGAGAAGCTGTTCAAATATTGCTTTTCGATTCAAAAAGAATTAAACAGTCTGAATTCAAGCAAGCATGATATTAAAAATGTCGAAACTTGTTGGGATTGTGATGAGATATATGAGGAATTGCTTGATCAGAATTATGATCAGCTCTCAGAATCAAAAAAGTTAAGATCATGTATGATTTATTCAATTACGAGCAAGAAACTTATGCACGTCAAGATATTAGCTGGCAAATCATTTTTGCAAATCGTGGGCCTGATTCAGATTTATATGATTTTGTGTTGGATTCAAGATATAAATTTGAATGTAATATTCCAGAATCAAGACCATCAAATAATATAGTTCTTCCTAATGCAGCACGCATTTTGTTTGAAGACATTGGTGTAGAATATGATCTTCACATCGAAAAAGGAGTAGATCGTAGTTGCATTTATAAGATCAAAAAAAATGAAAATGGAGACGGTTTTGAAAGAGATTGCGATATACATTGCTCTCACGATGTTCAATTTGAATTTCCAGACTGGAAATCATATCTTGAATCAGTAATGTGTAAAACATTGATTGAAATGCATCATTTAAAGATTACTTTCAATGAAAATGATGTGGAGGATATGTTCAGCAAAATTATCGGGATGAGATTTTCAACGATTGCTATGGTTGAAAATGGATTTTTGAAAAATTACAGGCTAACAAAAAAAGTCTGCCAAATTTTGTGCTCCAGGAATCAGAGATTAATGATGAAATTTTATTCGGAGATGCTGATGTAGATTTTGTGCTTGATGGAACTTTCGGAAAGGGTTGTTTTTTAAAAAAACATTTATTCAGATTTTTCCATCTCATATCTAAAAACAAACGATCATCAGATGTTTATTACTGATGCACATTGGAATTAATTTAGAAAGAGGACTGCGGTCCTCTTTTTTTGTTAGAAAGGAAGAAAAAGATTATGAGTAATTTAAAAGAAAAAATTCACAGTTGATGAAGAGATTGTGTGGAAATTTGAAGATTTTGATAGTCAGGGGAGAACAAAAACGTAAAAGTGCAGGATCGTAGAAGTGCATGAAGATTACTGTGTTGCACACACAGAAGGGAATCATAATGGCTACGATGACATGAGATTATGCATTGAAGCTTCCAATGAAGAAAATTTTTATCATATCTAAAATCTGAGAAAGGGGTCAATACTATGCAAAAAATAAATGATTTTGGAGAGAAAATTGGCGGAGCAAAAAAGGATCTTTGGAAAGAAAGAAATATGATCTTTGAAGATACAATTGAAATGACAGAAGCAGAAAAACGCAAATATGTAAAACGAGACAATATCTGGAAAAAGATCAATGCAGAAGAAATGTTAGAAAAGGATATCCGAGATTAATCGTTTTCTGGCTGAAAGAAATGCGAGCTTGTATCTATCCTGACATGAAACGTACATACATTAGCATAAAAGAATACATCCAGGCAATCGAAAAGATTCGAGATATTGTTATGAAGGTTAAAACCGAAGATGATATCAATCTTGCATGGAAAAAGATTCTTTGCGAAGAAGGAGTGCTTTATAAAACAGGACCATGTCGTTATAGCTATGCTGTACCATACTATGGTATTGCTAATGGGAACAAATTTCTAAAGCTTCATGAGAAAGACGCTCTCGATAGGCTAAAGATGAAAATGGAAAAAACGGGATTTGGCTTATCAAAAACGGAATTCTTATCAAAGAAATACGATATTATAGAATTTGACGAGGAAACTGTAAAGGTTGAACATGAGCGTTTCGGAATTCAAAAAGGAAAACCTTGCATTGCATGGAAAATATCAGGAAAGACATATCCTTTCTATTCAAGAAGTGAAGAGATTAATCTGGAAGAGATCAAAAAAGGGCAGTATTTATTATTATGTAAAGAAAGTCGTGATGTTCTTTTTTATGGAAGTAAACCAGAAGTTATTTTATTCAAGGATACATTGATTGATTTATTAATTGCAGGAGAAAAAAGAAAAACAAAACGCAAAGGTAAGAAAAAATTAGTTCCAAAACAGCTGGAAAATATAGAACGAAAAGGAAAAGATTATCGTCATGGTCATAATATTGTGGGAGACGATTTCTTGAATGCATTTAAGATTCGCGGCGGTGAGTTTGGAAATTATACAAATGACAAAGACCGTCAAGCTAACTTAAATATGGCATATGAAGCATTTTGTGATTTAGCTGATGCTTTAGAAATATCTCGGGAAGATATCGGACTGGTAGGTTTGGAAACAGGAGCATTAGGAATCGCTTTTGGTGCGAGAGGTCATGGAAATGCTTTGGCTCATTATGAACCAGGGAGAGAAGTTATCAATCTTACAAAACTGCGTGGAGCAGGATCATTAGCACACGAATGGGGTCACGCTTTCGATGATTTTTTGGGGAAAATTGTAGACTCGCATATTGTTGGTCACTACGCAACCAATATGCTTAGAATCGATGCGATTCCAGAATCATTTAAAACGCTGATTCATAGGTTGATCAGAAATGAAGATAATACTTTCACTGAGTTTTATATGAATGCTGAAAAATTGATCAGGGAGCAACAAAGACAGAAAATGGATACTGGAAAAGCAAAGTTGAATTATTTGCTCGTGCATTTGCGTGTTATGTAAAAGATAAACTCAGAGAATCAGGAAAAGAAATGATTATTTGTGTGGACATGCAGATCTAGTGAATTATGAATCAGAAGAAGGGCTGATTGCAGCTTATCCAACGGGTGAAGAAAGGAAGAGATTTTTGTTTTGTTTAATCAGTTATTTGTTGAATTAAAACAGCTGGGATATCTTCACGAACCTATTGACGATTATGAGTTTAATAATAATAGTCATAGTCAATTCAAGGATCTGGCTTCTGAAAACAATATTAATCTTGACAATGCAACACAGTTAACATTTGCTGATTTTGGAATTTAAGAAAATTTATAGTACAAAAAACAGACAGAAATTGCTGTTTGTTTTTTGTACCATCAATATTGAATAAAAGGAGTTTATAATGGCAGGAAGAAAACCTATTGATGATGATAGAAAAAGGAAAGCAGTTACAATGAATGTATCTAACAAAGATTTAAAAATATTAGATAATTTTATTCGTAAAAATGGATTAAGCAGTCGTTCATATTTTTTGTACCGAGTGGTATATGGATATATTAATGGGAACTATGTTAAAAAATCAAATGACATTGTGATTCCTAATGAGTACGATTATATGCAGCAAGAATTTTGCAAAAAATCATTGAAGGATAAAGAATTTTTAGATAAGCATATTGAAATTGAAAGAATTTTAAATACTTTGAATGTAGAAGATTTAATAATTTTACATTCAATTTTTTAGACAAAGGAAAAAAGAAAGATTGATATCCATGATTAGAGATTCCAGAAGTCTTTATCCAGAGGTGGAATAATGGCACAACATACAAACTGGGATAAATGGATGTCAGAGAATTTGAGATATGCCATGGAAAATAACAAAAATGGTAAAAAACTAATTTACACATATTCAGAATATTATATCAATCATTACAAAAATAATGGTTACATTGATATAGTTGGAAAAGAACGATATGATTCAGAATTAAATGAAGATGTTATTATTGAAATTAAAGGTTCACTATCAGATTTAAATAGTGGACATGGACAACATTTTATCGGTTATTTTAACTTTTTTGCTACCAATCGAGAATTTTTAGATAAAATGATTATTTATTATCGAAATAATTATATTAATTCTGGAGTAGGTATTTTGGTAGTAGAAAATGATGGTAGAGTCAATACGATCATACCGGCTAAACATAATAACTTTAATTATTTTGTAGAAAGTAACTTTGATAAGTTTTCTACGGACGATGAAGTTGAAGAGTTTTTTACCGATATAGAAATTCCAAAACAAGAATATATGGATAAGCATAAGCCATATTATAGAAATAGAAAGGAGACATTATGTCAGAAAGTGAAAGAACAAAACGTATGAAATATTTTTTAAAACAGAAATTTAATAGAAATGATTCTGATTATAAATTGCAACTACAAGAAGAAGTATCATGCGGTGAATATCATAGAAATAGATGTGATTTGGCAGGAATAGAATATGTAAATGGGAAAATTCATAATTCTATAGGTATTGAGATAAAACAGCAATTAGGTGATTTTAAATCTGGTTGTGGTATGAATTTTTGTTTTGATGTTAATTATCTTTGTGTACCTTCAGAATTTGTTGGATTCACATTTCAATATTTATACGAACAAAATTTAGATAATGTTGGAATTATTGAATATCGTAATAAACCTACATATTATAAAGAAGATCTTATGCTTTTAAAAATACCACGTTATAACACAGGAAATGGAGCTAAAGATAGATCAGATTGTATTATGGAAAAGAATATTTATAATGCATTAATTGTGACACCTAGAAGTGCATATAGCATTAATAGTATCTAACAGTTTAGATCAATATTAAAACTAAAAAATTGAATAACATAAAGTAGTATGTGATTCAAACATTGACATGAAAAGACTGAAATGATATTCTGGTAATAGAAAAGGTATTACCGATATAATGGTTACCTGATATATTTACGATTTAAAATGATCGCTCAATTTTCCAGGTTGGGGCGATTGCAGAAAAGAAGTGGTTAAGCAGAAATTGTTTAACTGCTTCTTTTTCTTATATAAATTTTATGTTATAATAAATATGTATTTTTATTAGATTCACAGACCGATATAACTGTGACTTTTTTTAGAAAACACAAAAATAGAAATTTTATAAACCAAATGGTGTAAATTGAGTAGATATAAAATATCTGCTTATTTTTATGCCATTTTTATTTTAGGAGGGAAAATAATGAAAATAATGAACTATGAAGAATTCAAATTGGAATTAGAAAAAGAATTGCCAAAAGCATCAAAAAATGAGTTAGTAGGACTAGAGATAATTTTTTCTAAGCTAGTACGTACAAACAGAATGATGGATGGGATCAAAATTACTCGAAAAGGAGAAGATAGAGGAATTGCGATCAATATACAGCAATTGTATGAGATTTATCTTCCATATTATGATTTTCCATATACATTGGATACAATTATTAAGCAGGTAAAAGCGTATTTTCTTCATGAAGATCGAAGAGAAAAAGAAGAAAAACTCTCAAAAGAAACAGCTAAAGTATTTATTCAATTAGTAAATATGGAAGAGTCAAAAGAAATGCTTCAACATGTTCCACATCGGCAATTTCTTGATCTTGCAATAATATATCGTATAGTACGCGAAGAAACAGATCAGGGATTTGAAACAGGGATTGTTAATAACGAACTTATGGAAGCCCTTGATTGGAGTGAAAAGGATTTGTATCTAAAGGCAATGAGTCAACATATTATGAAAACAAAAATTACGTTGCTTGATGATGTTACTTGTGAACTGCTACTTAAAGCAGGAGCACCAAGAGAGTTTGTAGATATTATGTATCCACCAGAAGCAGAGTCTCATCCTGTGTATATGCTTACGAATGAAAATATGCTTTTTGGAGCAAATGAAATTCTCTATACGGAAAATCTATGGAAACTTTCAAATAAACTCCATTCAGATCTTTATATTATTCCGTCATCTATACATGAATGCATCGTGTTACCCGACGATTGTTCCATTCATGATGTAAAAGAAATGTTAGGTGCAGCTAATGATATTATAGTTTCAGAGAGCAATCAACTAAGCTATAACATTTATCATTATGAGCGAAAAACCGGAAATATCAAAATTGTAGAAAAGGAGAATAGATAATGATAAAAGAAAGATATAAAAATATGCAGCTATTATTCAGCGTGCAAAAGAAGAGGGCCTTCATGTTAACGATAAACTTTCAGTATTAATGGATATTGAAAGTGCAGATCGCAAATTTAACATCAGATTAGATGAATGGCTTCAAGCAGATTTATTTAATTTTACACATGATTTTTATGGAATTATCGATCATATTGTACGAGATCAGTTTCCAGCAACGAATTTTGAAGGATTTATCCCTAGATTTGCATCTAAAAAATAGAAACTCAAGAGAAATTATTGAATGAAAGATTATTAAAAACAAAAGGCAGACATAAATATGTCTGTCTTTTGTGCATTTTATAAGGAGGAAAGATTTATGAGAATTAAAGAATACAGAACAGAATTGGATAAGGATAAGAAGAATGTTTTGTGTGAGATAGGTTATTACGATGTTACAGAAGATAGATTTGATAAGCCCGAAAAAATTGCTCGTTTTGCAATAAACCAGCTGCATCTCGATCGACGTGCAGAAGAATATGTTTATGTCGTTGGGCTTACTACAAAAACACAAGCACTTGGCGTCTTTGAAATTTCACATGGAGCCGTTTCTGCATCCATATGCAATCCTAGAGAAATTTTTATCCGATTATTATTATGTGGAGCTAGTACTTTTGTAATGATACATAATCATCCGTCCGGAGATACAAATCCATCAAAAGCAGATCGTATGGTTGCACAAAAATTAAAAGAAGCGGGAGATTTACTGGGAATTACCATGATAGATAGTATTATTATTGGATATCATTATTATCTTAGTATGAAAGAGAATTCAAACGCCAAATTACTGAATCGTATGAGTATTTAAAGAGAAAGAGAGAAAATAATGAGTAATTGGATAAGCCGTAAGGCACAATATTTCAAAAATAATGGAGATATTGATCGAAAAAAGAATGTACGTGTTTTTTGTTAGATACGATCAACAGTAATCTTTATGAAGTTGTACACGCTGCCTTTTATTGCAATGTATATTATGCTGCAGTTGTGCAAACAAAAATATTCAATGGGCAGGAGTATAAAAAGATTCCAAAGAAAGATCAGAAAATCACAGCTATGATTATTGATACAAAAACCCAAAAGAAAGAATTTATTTATCTGAATCTTGAAAAAGAGTCTGATATGCCAATCCGCAGAGAATGTCCCAAAATTATTCTTAATCTGTTGTCTGATACGGATGATGAAAATTCGCAGGAATGGAGAAAACAGTGTCATAAAAGCTTACAGATTAAGAGAAAGTTATTAAAACTTGATGGACTGCCGGAAGGTACTAGAATTCAATTCCCTTCACTTCTTTCATTTTCAAACGGTGTAGAAAAAGGTGATTCCATTATTCTACTAAAAAGTAATCGTAAGTGGATATGGGAGAAGTATCAGTATCGATTTATGAAAAGTTACATTAATCCAGATTATACAATTTTACAGAAAGAGGAAATAAAATGAGGAAAACAGAAATTATATTTAAAAGAAATACTAACTTTATGTTGCATGGTTATGTTTGGAAACCTGAATGTAAACCGGTTGGAGTAATACAGGTAATCCATGGAATGACAGAATATATTGGCAGGTATGAAGAATTTGCAGCACATTTTACCGATTTAGGGTATGTTGTGTGTGGATTTGACTTAGAAAGTCATGGAAAATCTATCCCTATTCATCATAAGGACAGTGGATTATATATTCATTGTTGGGATGATCTTATCGCGGATGTTGAGATGATTAGAATCAAAATACGTCGTCAATATCCAGAGATTCCATACGTTATGTTGGGATTTTCACTTGGATCTTTTGTTTTACGATCACATCAATGCATATATCCCAAAACAGCGAATAAGCTGATTTACATTGGAACTGGGCAGCCTAAAATGAATGAATTAAAATTTGCTCACTGGATTGTAAAAACATTATGTAAAAAGGATGATCAACCATCAAAATTAGTGAAAAAACTAGCTTTTGATAATTATAATCGCAGGTTTAAACACTCAAAAACAGGTATTGATTGGTTATTAAAAGATGAAAAAGCACAGGAAGACTATCTGACAGATGAAAGAGTTGTCAAGGATATGACACCAAGATTTTTCCTTCAATTTCTAAATGGCATGATGAAGATTCAGGAAAATGAACGATGGTTATATTACAAGAATGATGTTTTATTTATTGCCGGAGAAGAAGATCCAGTATCCCGCGGTCTACAAGAGGTATTAAAGAGATACAGAAGATCCGGTGCAAGAATAACAAAAAATATTATAACGGAATACCGGCACGATGTTTTACATGATTCATGTAAAGAAAAGGTATTTCAGTGCATTGAAAGATTTTTAAAATTATAAGAGAAAGGAGTAAGATTAGAAAGGTAGTATCTATATATGATATTACTTTTTTAATTGGTGATTTTTATGAAAGAATTTATTGATAAATTTGCCGAAAAGGTAATGACAACAAAAGAAAGCTTTGATGTTAAAAGAGATAATGGAAAGGCAGTAACTTTTGTACAAAGACAATGTGGAGATGCAAGATACATTTACTGTTTTCTTGGAGCAAAATATTATCAGGTTGATGAAAAACCAGATTTTTGTGCAGTTGTGAAAGATGATCAAATCTACATTATTGAGGAACAGATATTCTTTAGAAATGATACTGTCAAAATGTGGCCAGATAATGTCATGCATATCGATGAATATGTAAATGAACTTAATCGTAAAATTGGTGAAGAATTCAAGAGATTTTATGATAATCTGCCAGTAAAAGATTTTGCTGAAAGTGCTGTTCAAAATATGATTAATGATATTCGCAGAGATTTTCTGCTGCCATCCAAAGTCAAACGAGAAAATATTCGTTATGACAGAAGACCTAGCTGTAATGTTAAGATCGACAAAGAAAAGGCAATTGAATATCTTTGTGGAGTTATTGATTATAAAAAATACACGGAAAAAGAATTTGAATCCGTGAGAAATACTTTAATGATCAGTAAGTCTAAAAGATGCAAAATGCAACAGCTTTTAGAACAAGGGAATATCGTAACAGAAGATGAATCTAAGTTAGCTTTAAAACTTCGTTCATTGAAAAGATCTGGACAAAAGATTGTAGAAGTACAATTTACTGATTCACAAGACCATCTTAGGGGATCAGCAAGAGTAAAGATCGAGGATTTATTATATGCATTAGTTGAAAGAGAAGCATTACTGCCTTCTTATTGCGACAGGCATGATTCTGGTACATGTGATTTCCTTGAACGATTAGAAAAATTTGGGCAGGAAAATAATGTCAAGTTGTATGATATTATGACATTTGATAACATTACAAAGATCAAGTCATTATTAGACGATGCGATATTATACAAAAAATAGCATAAGGGAAGTAGTTGAGTGAAAATTCGTTCAGCTGCTTCTTTTTTTTATGATAATTATATGATATAATACATATGTATTTTATTAGATTCCAAAATTCCAGAGGTGGAATAGGACTTTTTTTAGATACACAAAAAACAGAAAATTCACAACCATGATAGGTACAAATTAAAACAGACGTTAGGTCTGCTTTTTTTGTGCCTTTTTTTTATTTTAAGAAAGGAGAAGATTAAAAAGATGTTTAAAACAAATTGTAAATGCCCAAGATGTGGAGGAATTCTTTATACACAGACAGAATATGGAGATTATTCTTATCAATGTCAAAATTGTGATGAAGATTTTTATGATTTTGAAGTAACTGATACTGAGGGATTAGAAGATACTCATAATGTTTTTGTGCCTGTAGAATGTATGGCAGCAGAATATCCGATAGAAGATCAATGCTATATAATTCCAATTCAAGAGTTCAGGGCATTAGAAAATGTTAAGTTAATCACAGAATAATAAAATATGAAAGGAGATAAATAAGAATGTCACAGACATTAAATGTATTAAGTATTGATTTTGATTATTTTCAAAATGTATCAAAAGATGTTCTTATGAATTGTTATCCAGCTGGACTTGATTTATCCACTGAGTTATCAATCTTTACATGGTCAGGATATTATAATAATCCAAAGTCAGCAAAAGAACTTCAAAAAGTAGAAATACTAGAAGATGAACTGAATCACTTAAAGAAACTTTTGTTATGTGATCGTATATCCGATGATGCCGATGTAATGATTACAAATAGTCATGTATTTATCTATGAGCTTATTCATAACTGTATGGAGAGAAATGACCATTATAAAGATATTCGCTGCATTAATATAGATCTACACCATGATTTCGTTAATGGTTCAGAGGATGTTGATTGTGGAAATTGGATTTCCCATTTATACAAAGATTATGGAGATCATTTCAAATTCGATTGGGTTGTCAATCCGATATCCAGAGAAATGTTTGGTCTTAAAGAAGAAATTTTCGATAAAACGCTATTAAAATCATTGGCTGACATTAAAATTAAAGATTTTGATGTCGTTTTTTTATGTCGTAGTGACAATTTTTTTGCACCACATCTGGATCCGTACTTTGATGAAATCGTTAGATTAATTGAAAGTCGGTTCCACGATATACGAATTGAGAAAAGTGTCAATGAAGTTCGGGATTATCGAAAATATGACAGTATGTATGAAAATTACATAGATCACTTAAAAATTCATAAAAGAAAGGAAGCAGTAAGTATATGAGTCAGACAGAAATTACCAAATGCGAAAAGATGGACAGAGAAACATTTTACCAGTATATCCTAGATAATTTCACATTATCTGGTGAAGAACAAAGAATGGTTGATACAATTCTGCAATTTATTGAGAGTCATTATAGTGATTACGATAAGCAGCAGGAAGTTATAAGGGAACTCTTATGCGATATTGATTTAAACGAAGAAGAGTTGAAAAATGTTTATTTGTAAGAAAGAAAACAATATTCACAAAATAGAAGGAGAAAAAATTATGTTAATTAATAAAATTTGCCCAATGTGTGGGAAAAGTGCTTTTTTAAGAATCAATTCAGATCAGAAAAAAGAATTCAAAAGTTATGCTTGTTATGGTGGATTAATCCAAGAAAAACTAAAATCATTCAATGATTTTGAGAGAGAATTTGTAAAAACAGGTTATTGCCCGGAATGTCAGAATGGTCTTTTTATGAAAGAACTTTCCAGAGGCGAGAATCATTTCTTTACACAAAATGATATTCGGGATGATGTTGTTGAAAAATTTATCAATGATATCGCAGAAGTATATGTTGATGAAAATAGAGTTCTGGATTGCAGAAAAGCAATTTTATCACCGATTGCAGAAAAGCTTTCAGTTAATGAAAAATTATTGTATCTATACGAATTTGATCTGGAAAATGAATTTGAAGTAGATTTAGATACAGGAAAAGTAACAGAAATTAAATAAATGGAGAAAAATCATGAGTTATGTATTAACAAAAAAGGAGAACAGAGAATCAGAGAGTTTATTAAGAAATGTGAAGAAAAACGTGAACTAATCTTAGAAAATGGGATTGACACTGCAAATGTGGAGATTGTGAATGAGGGAGATATTAATATTGATCTCTTTTTCAATAATTCTCCATCTAAAGGTGAAAATTTTCAGCATGCTTATCCTGTAACAGATCATTTTGCTCAAGATCTTGTTTTAGAATATGAAGTTGATTTCTTTGATTCAGAAAAAGAAGAGTATGCAAATTTCAATTCTCAATGTTGTTGAGGAATTCCTTAATGAAAAAGAATGTGAGATTCCATGGCAGCAGAGTGATGGGGATTGCAAAGTAAAGAAGCAGGAGTTAATCGAAAGACTTCGCAAGTTTTTATAAAAGAAGAATGGTTGAAGAGAGGAAACAGAAATGTTCCCTCTCTTAATTTATAACTGTACAGTATACAGGAAGGAGCAATTTATGAATGAACATGAATTTGAATTAACCGAAGAAGGAAAAAGAGAAGTTCAATCTTTTATTACCGAATGTAAGACGAAAAGAAATGAAGTTTTAGATAATGCAGGAGATACCATTAAGCATACTACTATTCCAACACAGAAAGAGATTCTTAATGATCTCAATTCACAAGAAGATGTTGATGAATGTTGGGGTGTTACTGATAACTATGGGATGAAAATCTTTTTGGAGTATGGTATCCATTTTATTTGATAAAAATTTATAAACAAGTATATTTAGAAAGGGAAAAACTATGAGTAAAATAGAAGTAATTAATTTTGAGGAAAAAGTGAGAAAAATGAAAAGATCATCCAAAGTCAATGGTTTTTCAGGCATGATAAAAATGCTTCGACACAGTGTGGATGTATTTGAGTTTGTTGGGGAAGATGTAGAAGAACGTTTACAGAAGTATTCTAATCTGGTCGGAAAAGACAGTAAGGATTTCATGTTAAATCCGACGGATATGAAAGATTCTTGGAATTCTCTTTCATGCGGGAATCCAGCTATATTTAATTTTATGTCAAAAGAGGTCAACAAAGAAAAATATCATCTGCGAATCTGTTATAATCCGGTAGCAGAATCCGTAGCAACCTCTTTTTCAAAATTGTCCAACGGACTTCCTGTTGCCCAATATGACTCAGAAAATAATATCTGGATTTCACATACAGGTCCAGAAATTTCAGAGAAATTTGCAAAGATTCTGGATTCTGGCTCTCCAGAAGCAGATATTTTGGAATTCTTACTTGAATATCATAATCCTACAGAGAAGGATTATCAGAGAATCAAGCAGAAATATCAGAAATTGTTTTCTTTGTACAATAAGACAAATTGTTACATGGAACCAGTTTTCATTATTCCAAAATTTGCAAAAAAAGAGGACGATGTGATACTATATCTTGTTCCAAGAGATATGTTCCGTCACGGATTTTGTGTTGGAATGGAAAAGAATCAACTGGTATTAATGCAGGAATTGCATATGGATGAGCTTATGCTCAATGGATATTTTATGATGTGAATGACAATTATCGAAAGATTGTTGGAAGAACAGATAATGTTAATACAATGCGAAACAGTCTGTATCGTCTGGCAAATCGCTATACAGATGATGATATTTTACGATT
>ENA-OUNH01000047-OUNH01000047.1-human-gut-metagenome-genome-assembly--contig:-NODE-47-length-45846-cov-4.121044_pt1 | contig 45846 bp, 45 predicted proteins | sample MGYA00242806_ERZ504814 | MGnify/ENA primary metagenome ERZ504814 (study PRJEB26092, sample SAMD00036389) | human gut metagenome | host: Homo sapiens | study: EMG produced TPA metagenomics assembly of...
AAAAAGATGGCACAGCATCTCTTGCTGCGGGTCACGGATACCTTTGAGAATGAGACCCGTCTGTACGCTGCTTTGGACCATGCTATTCGCAGCAGCGATGCGGCGGGGCGGGGACCGGACGGCAGCTTGTACCTGCTGCTGAATCAGGCTGAAGAAAGCGAACTGCCGATCATCGAACAGCGTCTGCAGAAGCATGGCATCTCAGCGCAGCGGTCCCGTTTGAGCAGCAGCTTGCGCTGGTCGCAGCCGCAACGCAGGAAGGGGAGCAGAGATGAACCTGACCGCTTTGGCACTGGTGCTGCTATTGCTGCATCTGCTGGTGTGTCTGCTGCTGTGGAGAATGGTACGGAAGGGCTTTTTGGATGCTCAGGGGTACTTTCTTCCGTTTATGCTGCTGATCCCATTTTGGGGACCGATCTGTGTACTGCTGCTGACCACACGCAACGCCCTGACAGACAGGGCTGTCACCCCGCCAGATTTGGAAAAGCTGCGCATCAACGAGGAACTGTTCCGCAGCATTCTGGTTGAGAACCATGAAGCGCGTGAGACCACCGTGCCGCTTGAGGAGGCGCTGATCGTCAACAGTGCCGAGCAACGGCGCAAGCTGATTTTCTCGGTGCTGAACGATGACCCGATGCAGTATTATGATCTGCTGCAGCAGGCGCGTATGAATGAGGACAGCGAGGTCGTACATTATGCTGCGACGGCGATGGCGCAGATCTCCAAGCAGGCCGATCTGACCCTGCAGCGCCATGAGGCAGATTATGCAGCCAAGCCCAATGACCCGGAGGTGCTGGCGGCTTACAGCCGGTATCTCGGCGAATATCTTGATTCCGGCCTGGTGCAGGGACGCGCTGCAGAGATCCAGCAGCGCCAGCTTATCCGGCTGCTGAAGCAGCAGCTTACAGCAGGGTTGGATTTCAGGCTGGGCTGCCGTCTGGCACAGGCGTATCTGGCAATGCAGGAATATGACGAGGCAGAGCGCGTGCTGGAAAAGCTTACCGCACAGTGGCCCCAGCGTGAGGAGCCGTGGCTGCTTCGCCTACGCAGTGCAGCAGACCGCAAAGACGGTGTTGCCCCTGCGAAAAACCATACACAATATACAGGAGCAGGATGTCTACCTGAGCGCCAAAGGCCGCGAGACGCTGCGCTTCTGGCAAAACGAAAAAGAAGGAGATGACAGGGTGTGAAGCGTGTACAGGATTGGCTTTTGCGTTTCCGCTGGCAGAAGCTGCTGCTGGTGTGGGGCGTATTTTTGCTGATTGCCGCCGTTCTGTTTGCTGAGCGCAGCGGCGTGCAGTATACCCATACCCGTTTTCGCCTGTCGTATCTGCCGCAGGAACAGGCCATCTCCAAGGCGCAGGCGGCTGGCAGGAGCAGCCCGCCACCTGCCTGCTGCTCTGTGATACAAGGCAGAGCGGTGTGGACGATGCAAGGGAGCTTTTTACACAGCTTCTGCAGGACATGAAGGTTGCCGCCGATGTGGTCGATCTGGCCGAAGTCTCGGTGAATGATCTGCCCGCACCGGAAAATTATCAAACCGCTGTTGTGCTCATGCCCAATGTTGAACCTTTGGGAGAGGAACTGCTCCGCCTGATGAACTGGGTCGAGGACGGCGGCGGCCTGCTGTTCGGTATGAGTCCTTCCAACGACCGGTATTTTAATGTGGTCTCCGCCAAATTGGGGGTGCTGTCCACCTCCGGCGAGTACAAGCAGGCAGAGAGCATTGTGCCGGCCGAGGGCTTTATGCTGGGCGGCGGGCAGCGCTACGAGCTTTCAGACCCGTTTGACTCCTCACTGGCAGTGGCCCTGCGCGAGGATACTGAGGTATATGCCACAACCGGGGATGAAAAGGTCCCCCTGATCTGGGGCCGCCGTCAGGGCCGTGGGCGCATCGTGGTGGACAACATTGGTATCTATGACAAAGTCATGCGCGGCTTTTATGCGGCATCCTACAGCCTGCTGCAGGATGCCGTGGCTTACCCTGTCATCAACAGCGCTGTCTTTTATCTGGACGACTTTCCCTCCCCTGTGCCGGGAGGGGACGGCACCTATATCCGGCGGGATTACGGTCTGAGCATCAGCGATTTTTATTCGCAGGTCTGGTGGCCCGATCTGACCCAGTTGGCGGAGCGCTACGGCATCCGCTATACCGGTGTGATGATCGAAAACTACGAGGACGACACTTTGTCCGCGCCTCAACGGCAGGCCGATACCGAGCAGTTCCGCTACTTTGGTGGTCTTTTGCTTCGTCAGGGCGGCGAGATCGGCTACCATGGCTACAACCACCAGCCGCTCTGTCTGCCGGATACTGATTACGGTGATGCCTACGCCTATAATCAATGGCCCGATGCCGATGCCATTACTGCGGCGATGGACGAGCTGATTGCGTTTCAGAAATCCGTTCTGCCATATGCTGTGGGTTCGGTCTATGTGCCGCCCTCGAACATTCTTTCGGCAGCGGGACGCGAGATCCTGGGCACCCGTGTGCCGGGCATCCGCACCATTGCCAGCACGTATTTTGAGGATAGCTCCGGCCTGCCCTATGTGCAGGAATTTGATGTTGCACCGGACGGCATCGTTGAGCAGCCGCGCATTGTTTCCGGCGGCATGGTAGGGGACAGCTATATGCGGTTGGCAGCTGTCAGTGAGCTGAATATGCATTATGTCAGCACACATTTTATGCACCCGGACGACCTCTTGGATGAGGACCGCGGTGCAGCCGAGGGCTGGGAGGTCTACAAGGGCGGACTGGTGGACTATCTGAACTGGCTGGAAAAAGCCGCTCCGCACCTGCGCAGGCAGACAGGAACCGAATGCTCCGGCGCAGTGGAGCGCTTTGCCGCACTGACGGTCACAACCACAGGCACCAACGATGGGTGGGAGCTGACGCTCGGCAATTTTCACGATGAGGCGTGGCTGTTGTTCCGCGCCAATGACGGCGTACCCGGCACAGTCACCGGCGGGCAGCTGACACTATTGACCGGCAACCTGTATCTGCTCAAGGCAGAGCAGCCGACCGTGCAGATCTTGCGGCAGGAGGGATAAGATGCGAATCTGTCTTGTGCTGGAGGGGTCGTATCCATATGTCCACGGCGGTGTTTCAACCTGGATGCACAGCTATATACAGGCTATGCCGGAGCACGAGTTTGTGCTGTGGGTGATCGGTGCCAAGGCTGCGGACCGCAGTCGGTTCGTCTATGATCTGCCGGGCAATGTTGCAGAGGTGCATGAGGTGTTTCTCGACGATGCGCTGCGCCTCTGCGGTGAGCAGCGCCCCGTGCATTTTACCCCGCAGGAGCATGATGCCCTGCGCGAACTGGTGCGCCTTGGGCACCCCGACTGGGAGATTTTGTTCCGCCTGTTCAGGGAAAAAGGTGCATCCGCTCTCTTTATTGCAGAGCCGCGAATTCATGAGCCTGTTTACCGAGGTCTGCCAACAGGAGTACCCGTATGTTGCCTACGCCGATGCGTTTCATACGATGCGGTCGATGCTGCTGCCGGTTTTGTATCTGATCAGTGGAGAAGTACCGAAGGCGCAGGTCTATCACGCCATTTCCACCGGCTACGGCGGTCTGCTTGCCTGCTTGGGCGGTTGTATGCACCATGCACCGGTTCTTCTGACAGAGCATGGCATCTACACCCGTGAGCGCGAGGAGGAAATCATCCGTGCCGAGTGGGTCGTGCCATCCTTCAAGAACCGCTGGATACGGTTTTTCTATATGCTGTCGGAGGAAATTTACCGCCGCGCCTACCGCGTCACCAGTCTGTTTACCAATGCGCGGCGCACCCAGATCGAGATGGGCTGCGCAGCTGAAAAGTGCATCGTGATCCCGAATGGCGTGCAGTATGAGCGGTTTTACCAAATCCCCCTGAAGCCAAAGGACGACTGGGTGGACATCGGTGCGGTGGTTCGTTTGGCACCGATCAAAGATGTAAAAACGATGATCTATGCGTTTTTTGAACTGAGCGCCCGGCAAAAAAATGTGCGGCTGCACATTATGGGCGGTGTTGATGATGAAGAATACGCCCGGGAATGCTATGCGCTGGTGGAGCAGCTTGAACTGAAAAACCTGATTTTCACCGGCCGTGTCAATGTAGTGGAGTATATGCAGAAGCTGGATTTTACCATACTGACCAGTATCTCGGAGGGGCAGCCGCTCTCAGTGCTGGAATCGCTGGCCGCACGGCGCCCCTGCGTCACCACCGAAGTCGGCTGCTGCCGCGAGCTGCTGGAGGGCGCACCCGGCGACACCTTCGGCACGGCAGGGTACTGTGTGCCGCCGATGTATCGTCAGGGACTGGCCGATGCAATGGAGCGCCTCTGTGCCAGCCGCGCCCGGCGTGAGGAAATGGGCGAAATCGGCAGAAAACGCGTGGAGCGCTATTACCGTCATGAGCAGATGCTGGCCAACTACCGCGCCCTGTATGCGGATACAGCCAAGACATATCATCTGGCGGAAACACGATAAAGGAAAGGAACCCATGGCAGGTATTGGATTTGAACTGAAAAAGCTGTTCCGGCGCAAGGGGCTGTTTGCCACCCTGCGCGCCTACGGCTATGCGGGCGTCATCTGTACAGGGCCGATGCTGCTGGGCGTACTGCTGCAGGTCGGCATGCTGGTGCTGTGCGGCTGGGCCGGGGCCGCCCGCGCGGATCAGGATCTGCTGGTCTGCATGGTCACCTACACGCTGCTGGCCAGTCTGACCGTCACGAGCTTTTTCTCAATGCCGGTCACGCGCTTTCTGGCAGATATGCTGTATGAGGAGCAGGAGCAGACGATTTTGCCCTCGTTCTGGGGCAGCAATACGCTGCTTTTGGTGGGCGGCTGTGCTGCTTACGGCATTTTTCTGATCTTCTCGGGGGCTACGCTGATGCAGGGGTTGCTCTGTCTCTGGCTGTTTGCTGAGATGATCGTAAACTGGAACGCGATGAGTTATCTGACTGCCGTCAAAGACTATCGCGGTATTCTGTGGGCCTTTGTGGCGGCGATCGGCATCTCGTTCGGGTTGGGATACCTATTGATCTTCCTCCTCGGCGCGCCGGTTTTGGAGGGCTTTCTCTTTGCAATCACGGTTGGCTACGGCTGCATGATGCTGCTGGAGACACTGCTGCTGCATCGCTATTTTCCCCAAAGCAAGGAAAGCCCCTGGACCTTTCTGCGCTGGGTGGACCGTTTTTTGCCATTGGCGTTTACCGGTCTGTTTACCAATCTGGGCCTGTTCGCCCACCTTGTTATTATCTGGGCAGGGCCGATCGGCATACAGGTCAAGGGGCTGTTTTACGGGGCACCCTATCATGATGTACCCGCGATGCTGGCATTTTTAAGCATCCTGATCACCACAGTCAACTTTGTGGTTTCTGTGGAGGTCAACTTTTACCCCAAATACCGTGCATATTACAGCCTGTTTAATGACGGCGGTGTTGTGGGCGATATTGTGACCGCCGAGGAGGAAATGCTGGCGGTGCTTAACCGGGAACTGTACTATACGGCGCTCAAGCAGCTGTTCGCCACGGCTGCGGTCATCTCGCTGGAAAACACACTGCTGGAGCTGCTGCCGCTTGGCTTTAATGACCTGATGCACGGTTATTTCCGCACCCTCTGCGTGGGATACGGCCTTTACGCCATCGGCAATACCGTTATGCTGATCCTGCTGTATTTTACCGATTATCTTGGTGCAGTGCTGGCCTCAGGGGTATTTGCAGCTGCGGCAGCGATGGGAACGGTCATCTCGCTTTTCTTTGACCAGGCGTTTTACGGGTTTTGGCTTTCTGGCGGGTGCGGCGGTGTTTTTTCTGTTGGCGCTGCTGCGGCTGGATTATTATACCTCCAGCCTGCCGTACCGCGTGCTGGGGCAGCAGCCAATCGTGGCACAGACAAAATCCGGAAGGTTTACAAAATTAGCATTGTTTTTGGAAAAAGCAGCGGAAAGAGGGGAATCTGATGCAAAGAAGTAATCTATTGGGGCTTTTGGTCGGCACGGCGCTGGTTGTGCTGCTGGCGGGCTGTGGCACGGCGGAGCATACCGCTGCCGAGTCGGAGCCGTCCACGCCGGAATCTGCCGTACAGACGGTGGAAAAAGAACCGGTGCAGGAGATCAACGGCATCCCCCTGCGGGAAAACAAGGATCTCTACTCCGTCTATGATGACAGCGGCATTGTGACGATGTATCTTACGGTCAGCAGCGGCAACGAGGCCGAGGGCACAAACCACACCTGGGCCGAAATCAACCACTATTCGGTCTACGACTATGAAAAGATGGGGGTCGAGCGCTATCAGGTCAATGGTCTGCTGCAGGTAGGGGACGAGAACGGCCCGGTCGTCGGGGAGGTCGGCTACAACGAGATCGTCCCCAACGCCACCGTACAGATCCGCGGACAGACATCCAGCAACAACGACCAAAAAAACTATAAGATCGAGCTGAAAAAAGGCAAGGGCACATGGCGTGGGCAGCGCACCATTGCGCTGAACAAACATATGGGGGAGGGACTGCGCTTCCGCAATAAGATGGCCTATGACCTGATCGAAGGCATCCCGCAGATGACGGGCCTGCGAACGCAGTTTGTGCATTTATATGTCAGGGATCTGACCACGGGCAGCGGGGCCGCCTTTGAGGATTACGGGCTGTATACTCAGGTTGAGCAGCTGAACAAGACGGCGCTGAAAACGCATGGCCTTGACCGGAACGGACAACTGTACAAGGTGAACTCCTTTGAATTTCAGCGCTATGAGGATGACCTCAAGCTGACCACTGACCCGGACTATGACGAGAAGAAATTTGAGCGGCACCTTGAGATCAAGGGCAGCAGCGACCATACGAAGCTTCTCGAAATGCTGCAAGTATTGAATGACGATTCCATCCCTATGGAGGAGATCCTCGGCCGCTATTTTGATGCAGAAAACATTGCCTACTGGATGGCGTTCCAGCTGCTGACAGGCAATGTGGACACCCAAAACCGCAACTGCTATCTGTACAGCCCGCTGAACTCCGAGACATGGTACATTCTCGATTGGGACAATGACGGTATGCTGCGCCATACCGAGGATTCACTTTACAATTACAGCGAAGCCGACAGCTGGGAATGGGGCGTCAGCAACTACTGGGGCAACACCCTGTTCCGCCGCTGCCTGCAGACCGAGAGCTTCCGCGCGCAGCTGGACGCCGCCATCGAGGAGCTGCACAGCTATATGAACGCTGAACGGATTGACAGCATGGTAGCGCATTACCGCACCATCACCGAGCAGTTTGTCTGGCAGATGCCCGATATTGCCAACGAGCGTCTGACTCCGGCGCAGTATGACATCGTAGCCAACAGTTTGAGCGCCGAAATTGAGGAAAACTACCAGCACTATTACGACAGCTACCACTACCCAATGCCGTTCTACATTGGCGTGCCCGCAGTGCAGGACAATAAGCTGCATCTGGTTTGGGATGCAGCCTACGACTTTGATGCGGAAAGCCTTGTGTACACCGTGGAGGTTGCCGCCGATTATACCTTCCAAAATGTACTTTTTCCGGCAGGAGAACCTGATGCTGCCGGAGGCCGAGATGGATCTGCTGCCGGCTGGCCAGTATTTTATGCGGGTGCGTGTCACCAACGAATCGGGCTACACGCAGGATGCGTTTGACTACTATGTCACGGATGCCGGCAAGATCTACGGTGTAAAGTGCTTTTATGTCATGGCTGACGGCAGCATTGCGGAGGATATCTATGTGGAGGGCTGAAAATCTGCCCGGCGTTGTGCAGACCCTGTTGACACCGCCGCCGCGCCCTACAGCAGAGCGATACCGCCACGAGCTGAAATATCTGATTTCCTATGGGGAAAAGGCTGCACTGGAAACACGGATGCGCCCGATTTTGCAAATGGACCCGCATGCCGGCAACGGCGGGTACTTTATTCGCAGCCTGTACTTTGACGATTACTGGCACTCCGCCTATGAAGAAAAGGAGGCCGGTGTGCTGCTGCGAAAAAAATACCGCATCCGCATTTATGACAGCAGCGACCGGATCATTAAGCTGGAGCGCAAAAAGAAGTTCGGCAGCTGGATCTATAAGGAGGATGCCGCCCTGACCCGCGCGGAATTTGAGAAAATTCTGGCGGGAGAATATGCGTTTCTCTTGCAGTCCGAGCAAAATCTCTGCCGGGAATTCTATTATGAGTGTGTCTCGCAGCTTCTGCGTCCCCGCGTAATCGTGGATTATGAGCGCGAACCGTGGATCATGGACGAGGGCACGGTGCGCATCACCTTTGATAAGGATGTGCGTGCTGCCGTGGGCGGGTATGACATCTTTGATAAAACACTGCCCGCCCTGCCGGTGCTGGAACCCGGCAAGCTCATCATGGAAGTGAAGTTTACTGAGTTTCTGCCCGGTATCCTGCGCAGTCTGCTGCCGCCGGCCTCTCAGGAATATACGGCGGTATCCAAATATGTGCTGTGCTGCGACAAAACCGCCTATCAGCATGGCTTTGGCTATTGGCAGGAAACGGGGGCCTCCCCCTACGATACCCCACTGTAATACGAGGTGTAACATGAGTACAAAGGATTTTATAAAAAAGTCGGTGCTGGAAATTTCACCCAGTACAGCACCCCAAGCTGTGGGTGGCGTTGTTGGCCGCCCTGCTGATGGGAGTAGTCATCTATCTGATCTACCGCCGTTTCTATACAGGTGTGGTATTTTCCCGCAGCTTTGCGGTCACGCTGGTGGGGATGTCCGTTTTGACCTGTATGGTAACGCTGGCCATCAGCACCAATGTGGTCATCTCGTTGGGCATGGTGGGCGCGCTGTCTATCGTGCGTTTCCGCACGGCGGTCAAGGACCCAATGGATCTGTTGTACCTGTTCTGGTCCATTACGACCGGCATCACGACAGGTGCAGGCATGTATCTGCTGGCGTTGACGGCGGCTGTGGTCATGATTTTGATGCTGCTGCTGTTCTACCACTGGCAGGAGCGCGGCCGCGTGTACATTGCTGTCATCCACTATACAGGTCAGCAGGCAGGGGATGACATCGTCCGTGCCTTCGGCCGAAACAAGTATGTCGTCAAGTCTAAGACAATGCGCGGCGATACAGTTGAGATGGTTGCCGAGGTGTTCTGTAAGGACAAGGAGCTTGAATTTTCAGACCGTCTGCGCGCCGTACCCGGCGTTGCCGATGTGACTTTGATCCAATATAACGGCGAATATCACGGGTGACAATTCCTTCAATCAAACTGCGTAGACTGCGATGCAGCAGATTAAGAAAAGAAATATCCGGATTCGTTGCATGGCTATACAGGTAATCTTCTCATGGTAGCTATCAACTATGACAAAAATCAAAAAGCATCAGTGTATCATTGAAAAATTATACAATGACAGCATGTGCCGTGGAATGTTTTCCACGGCTTTTTATTTCAGCATTTACGAGTAGCCGGTTGCCGTTCGTTGACACATCAATTACATGGTGTTATACTTTTTGCATGGGAAGAGGTATCTGCCTAAATATACCGTCGAACCGGAAAGGAGCCATCATGAGCATATTAGAACAACAGTACGAGGCGTTATTTACCCCTTGGAAGGTCGGAAATGTTGAAATTAAAAACCGAATCGTCATGTGCCCTATGGGAGGCACTTCACTGTTTGGCTGGTTTGAACTCACTGGTTGCCACTTTGACAAGGAAGCGGCCAAACTATTCTTAGAAAGAGCGAATAATAACGTAGGGCTGATTATTCCCGGCATTGCCCCGCTGCGGGATACCTTTTGGGGTAAATGGCTCTGGCAAAATCCAAAGATGTTTGAGGATCTTGCCGTCTTCATGGATGAAATTCACAAAACCGGAGCAAAGCTCTTTATTCAACTCACTGCTGGCATGGGTCGATCCTGGGCTATAACTGATTCCATTGTACCGCTGCACAAGAACGCGATAACACGCAAACTCATAAAACCGGTGCTTGACACATCCCACGAGTTAGCGTCTCCTTCGCCGCAGCCTTCTCGCTGGGCACACGATATCGAATGCCCTGAAATCACAGTAGCTCAAATTCATGAAATCATTGAAGCGTTTGCAAAAACGGCAAAGCTCTGCAAAGATGCTGGTGTGGACGGAGTGGAAGTACACGCGGTTCACGAAGGATACCTTCTTGATCAGTTTGCCATCGAGTTTTTCAACAAGCGCACTGATGAATATGGCGGTAACTTTGAAAATCGATATCGCTTTGCCGCGGAGATTGTTAAAGCCATCAAAGAAGCCTGCGGGAATGATTACCCTGTATCTCTGCGTTATTCCGTAGAGTCCAAAATGAAAGGATTCTGCTACGGCGCCATGCCTGGTGAAGATTATACCGAGGTCGGGCGGAATATGCAGGAGTCCGAGCGGGCAGCAAAGTATCTTCAAGACGCAGGATATGACATGCTCAACGCTGACAATGGCACCTACGATTCTTGGTACTGGTCTCATCCTCCCATGTACATGCCAGAGAACTGTAATCTTACCGATGTTGCACACATCAAGCAGTTTGTGGATATTCCTGTGGTATGCGCCGGGAGAATGAATCCCGAAATCGGTGCCAAGGCCATTGCGGATGGAAAAATAGATGCCATCGGCGTGGCCCGCCAGTTCCTCACTGACCCGGAATGGGTTACAAAGTTGCTGGAGAATCGAACACAGGACATCAAACCCTGCATATGCTGCCACAGCGGCTGCTTTAACTTTTCTTCCTGTAAAGGACACGCCAACACGCAGGATTTGAGTGACACAATGGGGCTTGCACGGTGTGCCCTGAACCCAGAGACTATGCAGTCGAGAAAATATCACCTCGAGCCTGCCAAGAAATTGAAAACGATTGCTATCATCGGTGGCGGTATCGGTGGTATGGAGGCAGCACTCGTATGTGCAAAGCGCGGTCACAAGGTAACATTATATGAAAGAAGTAGTACGCTAGGCGGAGTGTTTATCGCGGCAGCAGCTCCATCCTTTAAAGAAAAGGACCGGGAACTCATCGCGTGGTACATTCGTGAGCTACAAAAATATCCGATAACGATCAAGCTGAATACAGAAATCAAATCCGTAGCCTCACTTTCTGCGGACGAGGTCATTGTAGCAACAGGTGCAACTGCTCGTAAAATCAATGTTACAGGCGCCGAGACTGCCATCGAGGCCATTGATTACTTGCTTGGCAGTCGCGAGGTCGGCGAAAATGTGGCTGTTATCGGGGGCGGTTTGACAGGATGTGAAATTGCCTATGACCTGTATTTGAAAGGAAAGCACCCAACTATCATCGAAATGCAGGATGACCTGATTACCACGAAAGGCATCTGCCTTGCCAATACAAGTTATCTCCGGGATTTCTTTAAGACAAATAAGGTTCCTGTGTTTTTGGAAACATCCCTTTCTCAAATCAAGTCTGGCAGTGTAGAGTTGATAGACAAAACCGGCAATCAATTTGCCCTTCCCGCAGATTCCGTAATTATGTCGGTAGGGTACACCCCGGCTCCCATTGCCGCCAAGGGCAAGCACATTCATGTGATCGGTGATGCTGCCAAGGTCGGAAACCTGCGCACAGTCATCTGGGGAGCATGGGATGTCTGCATGAAATTGTGATTTTCAACAGAGCAAGGAGAAAATAATGCAGCTAACGAAAGAACAGCAAGCGATCCTCGATGGAGAAAAGGGAGAGACTCTTGCCAAAGTCATGAAAACGCTGGTGATGTACGGCGATGCCTTTGAGGCCGAGAAGCTTGTACCTATCACATCGAAGTATAATCATCTCGTGACATCCTTTGGCCTCAAAGTTATGGCGCCTGTATATGATCTGATGCAAAAGATTTTGGATGCAGGTGTATGCTCCGAGCAGAAATTTTCCGTAGATCCGCGCCCGCTTGACAAAAATGTACCCGCAAATTTCCTGCAGAATCTGGTTTTTAATAAATTTATGTACACCAAGCAGGATTATTATGAGAATCAACTGGAAAGCCTCGGCTTGATGGACAAGGATGCCTTTACATGCACCTGTTACATGGATGAGGTAGGCAACAAGCCGCATAAAGGCGAGGTTCTTTCCTGGGCCGAATCCAGCGCAGTTGTGTATGCCAACTCGGTTTTGGGAGCCCGCTGCAATCGAAATTCCGGGATCCTTGACATTATGGGGTCTATCGTAGGCTATGTCCCGTATTTTGGTTTGCTGACTGACGAAGGCAGAAAAGCCAGCTGGATAATTAAAATCAATACCACGAAGAAGCCGGAAGCTCAGCTCCTCGGTTCAGCCATTGGTATGAAAGTTATGGAAGATGTGCCTTATGTGATAGGACTGGACAAATGGCTCGGAACGGAGCTGAACGATACCACTTGTGCCTACCTTAAGGATTTTGGAGCAGCCACCGCTTCCAATGGCGCAGTCGGACTGTATCACATTGCAAACTTGACGCCGGAGGCTGTCGAACAAGGTGAATCCTTGATTCTTGACGGCGCAAGAGTGTATACTATAGATGATGCGGAACTGGAGCGCGTCAAAAACAGCTACCCGGTCATATGGAAGAACCCGGACGCCGCGCCAAAGCTCTGTTTCGTAGGCTGCCCGCATCTTTCTCTTGAACAACTCAAAGACTGGACCATCAAAATCGAAAACGAACTAAGGGTAAACAACAGAGAAAAGGTGAAAATTCCTACGGTCTTCACTGCTGCCCCCGGTGTTCTGACTGCGTTTGAAAAGACGGACTACGCACCTCGCCTTAAAAAGACTGGCGTTATCACCTCGTATATCTGCCCGCTTATGTACATGAATAACCCTCTGTGCAAATCTATGCCTGTTATCACTTCTTCCAACAAACTGCGCACCTACTCCAGCGCCAGATACTACACTGATGATGAAATTCTGAAAGCTATAACAGGAGGGGACAGAGCATGAAACAATTCAAAGGCCGCGTAGTAACGCCCGGTGAAGTTACCGCTGAAGCTGTTGTTACCAAGAATGGATTCAACACGCTGGCCTCGCTGCAGATGGCACTTCAGTTCGGCGATAAAGCTGTTAAATGTGGCGATCAAAGCAACAAGGATTTGTACGGCAAATCGCTACTTGGCAAAGCACTATGCCTTCCTCAAACGATTGGTTCCACCACAGGAGGTCTGGTACTGTACTGTGCCTGCTCCATGAGGAAAAACCCTGCCTGCTTACTGTTTGCCAATCACATTGATTCACTCGCTGCAGCGGGAGCAGTCCTTGCTGATGTGTGGGTTGATGGCGTCTCCATGCCTGTAATCGATATGTTGGGGGACGAGTTTCTAAACTACGTTCAAGATGGAATGAAGATTACAATCATGCCTGACGGTATTGTTCAGGTTGAGTAAAATGCGCATAGAAAACATAGCACCCATAAAACTTATTCGTATGTGAGGGGAAATAATTTATGGAACCGAACCCAAAAGTCAAAATCATCTCAGACAGTACCTGCGATCTTTCACAGGAGCTGACGGCAAAGTACGATATCGACATTCTGCCGCTGCATATCCTGCTGGGCGAAAACGAGTTCCGGGACGGCAAGGATATCACACCCGAACGCATTTTCGCGTGGGCGGATGCAAACAAGGCAACGCCGAAAACCTCTGCGCCGTCTCTGGAGGATGCCAAGGCGCTGCTGCAGCCGTATATCGAGGCCGGCCGTGAGGTGATCTGCTTTTCGATTTCCGGCAGTATGTCCACCTCCGGCAATGTTATGCGCCTTGCCGCCGAGGAACTGGATGCCGCCGCGCAGGTCACGATCATCGACTCCGAAAATCTCTCTACCGGGATCGGGCTTCTTGTCGTGGAGGCAGCCATCATGGCAGAGCAGGGGCATTCGGCGGCAGAGATCACCGCTGCTGTCCGGGAACTCATCCCGAAGGTGCGGGCAAGCTTTGTCGTTGATACGCTGGTATACCTGTGGCGCGGCGGGCGATGCAATGCCGTTGCCGCTTTGGATGGCAGTGCGCTGCGGCTGCACCCTAAGATCGTGGTGGGAAACGGCGCCATGCACGCAACAAAAAAGTACCGCGGGAAAATCGACAATGCAATCATGTCCTATGTGAAAGACATGGAGGCCGACCTGAAGGCGGCCCGACCGGAGAGGGTCTTTATTACCCACTCCGGCTGCAGCCGGGAGGTAGTGGAGGAAGTGCGCTCTTATCTGAAAGGGCTTACTGTATTCTGTGAGATCCTTGAAACGAGAGCCGGCGGCGTAATTTCCAGCCACTGCGGCCCGGGTACGCTCGGTGTGCTGTTCATTGCGAAGTGACGAAAGAAAAGACGAACGATCTGCTGATATGGTAGGGTAAGCTGCCGATTGTTTGCAAAAAGAATATCTAACATGTGCTGGAGCCAATTTGGCTCCAGCTCAGAGTGTCGATAAACCTAACGGGACGATTGCAACCTTTCGCTTGGTTTGTAGGGAACGGTCTTGACCGTTCCGTGCCGCCGTGCCAAAAGCACGACATTACGAGAAAACCGCGCGCCATTCGGCGCGATTGAATGCGCTGCGCGCGGCCAGCGGTACGGCGCGGTCGAGACACGCGCCCTACATTACTACCCGAAAAAGGGCTTTTTCTACAAGCTGTGCTGGAGCCAATTTGGCTCCAGCTATATTTTTTCTTGATGGTTGTGATTGAGCTACGGATTATGTACAGAAATTTTTTGCCACTTCTTTACAGGGAATTTCGTAGGTGATATAATAAGGCAGAAAACCGACCGACCGGTCGGTCGGGCACGCCCGTCAACATACATGCCTGCGTAAAAGCGGTCCAAGGGAACAACTATATGCCAAAATTCAGTGTAAAAAAACCATTTACCGTGCTTGTGGCGGTCATATTGGTGGTGGTGCTGGGCTTTGTAAGCCTGGCCGGTATGCAGACAGATCTGCTCCCCAATATGAACCTGCCCTACTTGCTGGTCGTTACCACCTACCCCGGTGCAAGCCCGGAGCAGGTGGAAAGCGATGTGACACAGCCGCTGGAGAACAGCCTTTCCACCCTGAACGGTGTGAAAAATGTGACCAGCCAGAGCAACGAAAACTACAGCCTTGTCATTCTGGAATATCAGGACGACACCGATATGGACAGCGCCATGGTCAAGGCCAGCACCGCAGTGAATCAGCTATCGGACAGTCTGCCCGACATGGCCAGCACCCCAACGCTGATGGAGATGAGCCCCGACATGATGGCCACCCAGTACATTGCGGTGGACTATGACGGGATGGACATCTACGAGCTCTCCGACTATGTGGAGGACTCGGTCATACCTCAGTTGGAGCGCGTGGACGGCGTGGCCAGCGTTTCCACGACCGGACTTGTAAAAAAATCGGTCGAGATCACATTAGATCAGGACAAAATTGATGAGGTGAATGACAAGCTGCTGGTCAAGGTGAGTGACCGACTGGCCGAGGCCAAAAGCAGCTGGACGAAAACGATGCCAAAATCAAAAACGGCCTTGCCGAGCTGGACACCGCCCAGAGCCAGCTGGATTCCGGCAAGGCAGAGCTGGACACCCAGAAGCAGAGTCTGACCGAGCAGCTCCGGGACGCGATCAATCAACTGAATGCAGAGATCCCCAAGCTGGAAGCGCAGATTGCGGGGCTGAAGGGCGAACTGGAAACGGCCCAGAGCAAGCTGGGCCAGCTCAAGGCTGACCCGGGCAGTCTGCCGGAGGTGACGCTGCCGATCGATGATGCGCTGTTTGCCTCCTGCAAGGAAATTCTGGAAAAATATGATCCCCATTATGATCCCGGCACGCTGCCCGCCAACTTGGAGGAGGCCAAGAGCGACCTCATCAAGATGACCGCGATGCAGGCTTCTATTGAGCGTGCGCAGCAGGCCCTTGAGGCGGAGGCATCCGCCATGACCGGCGGGCTGAGCATCCGCGAGGCCTGCGCTGCGCTGGACGCGCAGATCATGGCCCTGACCGCGCAGGTGCAGCAGAAGGACAATGAGATCATTCAGCTGCAACAGAAGCTGGAAACGGCGGCTCCGGAGGAACAGGACGCCATCCGTGCAGAAATCGAGAGCAAAAAGGCCGAGCAGGCCGCTTTGCAGGCCCAGCTGGATGCTGCCACCAGCCAGCGCGCAGCGCTGGACGATTACAGGAGCGCCGAAAGCACCCTCTCCACCACCCGGACGGCCCTGCAGAATGCAACGGTGCTGCTGAAAGCCCGGCAGGAAGCTGAGGCCAGCCTGAACGAGAGCACCGAGGAGCTGCGCAAGACGCTGCAGCAGACAATTAGCACCCTGAACACCCAGATCGACAAGGGCGAAGCGATGCTTGCAGATCTGAACGAGCAGCGCGGCAAACTGCAGTCGATGCTGGAAGGCCTTGCTGCCAACCCGACAGACCCAAAGCTGGCCGATATGGCCGTGCAGCTGCTGTTCAGCGGTACCGAAGCCCAGCTCGGTCTGGGCGAGTTCCAGATCAGCAGCGGCCGCACCCAGCTGGAGGCTGGCAAGACCCAGCTGGACGCCGCGCGCAAGGAGTACGAATCCGCCCGCGAGGAGGCGCTGAAAAGCGCTAACCTTGACCAGCTTCTGAATATGAATACCCTGAAGCAGCTGATCGCCGCTCAGAACTTCTCGATGCCCGCCGGTTACATTGACGGCGGGGAAGGGGACAGCGACCAGTATATCCTGAAGGTCGGCGATGCGTTTGCCAATGTGGACGAGCTGAAAAGCATGGTCCTGTGCAGCATTGACGGCATCGGCGATGTGCGGCTTTCGGATGTGGCGGACATTGAACTGACGGATAACGCCAATGACAGCTATGCCAAGGTGGGCAAAAACCGCGCTGTGCTGCTCTCGATTTATAAGAGCTCGACGGCATCCACCTCGTCGGTGTCCAACGCAAGCACGGCCGCCATGAAGGACCTGATGGCAGAGAATGACGGCCTGCACCTGACCACCATCATGGATCAGGGCGATTACATCAAGCTGATCGTGAACAGTGTGCTGTCTAACCTGATCGAGGGTGCTGTGCTGGCAATCATCGTACTGGCGCTCTTCCTCAAGGACATCCGTCCCACGCTGGTGGTAGCTATAAGCATGCCGCTCAGTGTGCTGTTTGCCATTGTGCTGATGTACTTTACCGGCATTACGCTGAACATCCTCAGCCTGTCCGGTCTGGCGCTGGGCGTTGGTATGCTGGTAGATAACTCGGTCGTTGTCATTGAGAATATCTACCGCCTGCGCGGGCGCGGCATTCCGGCCCCGCGTGCAGCGGTGCAGGGTGCGCGTCAGGTGGCGGGGGCTATCATGTCCTCCACTCTGACTACAGTCTGTGTGTTCCTGCCGATGGTTTTTACCACAGGCATGGTGCTGGAGCTGCTCTCCGACATGGCGTGGACCATCACCTTCAGCCTGCTGGCCTCGCTGATCGTAGCCCTTACCGTGGTGCCCTGCGCCGGTTCTACCGTGCTGCGCAAACAGAGGGAAATCAAGCACCCCTGGTTTGATCGCTTCCTGAACGGCTATGAGAAGCTGCTGCGCTTCTGCCTGAAGCGCAAGGCAATCCCGCTGACGCTGGCGATCGCGCTGCTGGCCGTATCGGTCTGGCGCATCGCCACCATGGGTGTGGTGCTTATCCCGGATATGGGCTCCAACCAGCTTTCCATCACCGTAACGGTGCCGGCGGACACCGAAAAGGAGGAGGCTTTTGCCACTGCGGACGCCGTGATGGATGCCATAACCGACATTGACGGTGTGGAAACCGTGGGCGCAATGTCCGGCGGCAGCGACAGCACCAGCAATATGCTGATGATGAGCGGCACCGAGGGCACTGCGGACAACACCAGCTTTACCTATTATGTTCTGTTGACCGATGAGGGCGCTGGCAACAGCAAGGCCATCCAGCAGCAGATCGCCGAGAACACCGCAGACCTGAATTGTGAAGTGAACATCAGTGCCAGCAGCATGGATATGAGCGCACTGTCCGGCAGCGGTATCGAGGTGGATATTTACGGCCGTGAGCTCGATGACCTGACTACCGCCAGCCAGCAGGTGATGGAGCTGCTGAACAGCGTGGACGGCATCGAAAATGTCTCCAACGGGCAGGAGGCCAGCGATGAGGAGGTGCATATCGTCATCAACAAGGATAAGGCCATGCGCCTTGGCCTGACGGTGGCGCAGGTATATCAGCAGATCGCCGCAAAGCTCAGCACCAACACCACTGCCACTACCTTAAAGGTGGGCAGCGATACTTACACTGTGACCATTGTGGATAAGACCGATGCACCGAATCTCGATGACCTGTTCCAGATGGAGTTTACCACAACGGCCACCGATGATAATGGCAATACCGTGAACGAGACTCACACGCTGGCAGAGTTTGCCTCCCGCACGAACGGCAACGCCTATGCGTCCATTGCGCGCGAGAACGGCTCCCGTAAGATCAGCGTGACCAGTGAGACCGCCGAGGGGTACAACACCACCCTGCTTTCCCGTGAACTGGAGCCTAAGCTGGCGGCGCTGGCGCTGCCGGACGGCTGCACGGCCGAAATTGCCGGTGAGACCACGCAGGTGACCGAGATGATCCAACAGATGGTCAAGATGATAGCCCTTGCGCTGCTGTTCGTCTATTTTGTCATGGTGGCGCAGTTCCAGAGCCTGCTTTCCCCGTTCATCGTGCTGTTCACCATTCCGCTGGCCTTTACCGGCGGCATGATCGGCCTGATGATCGGCGGCGAACAGCTTTCGGTCATTTCGCTCATGGGCTTCCTTGTCCTGATGGGCGTGGTGGTCAACAACGGCATTGTGTTTGTGGATTACGCCAACCAGCTGCGCATCGGCGGGCTGGAACGCACCGATGCGCTGGTGGCGACCGGCCGAACCCGTATGCGCCCCATTCTGATGACCACTCTGACGACCGTGCTTGCCATGGTAACGATGATCTTCAGTCAGGATGCCGGCAGTGAGATGGGCAGGGGCATGGCGATTGTCATTGTAGGAGGCCTTTCTTACGCAACCCTGATGACCCTGTTTATTGTGCCGGTGATGTATGACCTGTTCTACCGCAAGCCGCCGGTCAACATTGATGTGGGCGATGACGGCATGGACGACCTGCCTGACGATGCAGCCGAGTTTGCAGCGGAATTTGCTGCCCGGCGCGAAGCCGAAGGCCAGCGTGAGCCGAAACCGGAAACGCCGGGGGCAGAGGAGCACCGCCGCATAAAGCTGCCGGAAAAGCAAAAGCCGGATGAAAACGAGGAGGGAATACCGCAATGAGGCCAGATACCCGCAAGGAGCGTGAGATTGCCCTGTACGAAGCTGCCCTGCGCCTGATTGCCAGAGGTGTAAACCCCGCAGCCATGAAGGTGCAGCAAATCGCGGACGAAGCCGGGATCGGCAAGGGCACAGTCTATGAATACTTTGCCTCCAAGGAGAAATTCTGCACGGCATGGCGCTGCACTGCTTTGATACGGAAATTGCCCGCTTTGCCGCGTTACTGGAGCCCTGCACCACCCTGCAGGGGCTGGAGGAGGCAGTGCTTGCCTACCTGCAGGACCTTTCCGGCAGCCGGATGGGAACCTATCAGGTGATTGCCTCCAGTGTGGGACCGCAAAACACCCCCGAAGGCATGGACATGCGCCTTACGGCCCTGCGCGGCGTGCTGCACAAAACCATTGCTGCTTTGCAGCAAAACGGGGAGATAGACACCAATCTGCCGGACCATTACTGCGATTTTGCCCTGCTTTCCGCCGCCGCAGGCGGGCTGATGAGCATGTGCTGCCCGGTAAAGCCGGAGGGGGCCAACGCAGCCCTGCTGCAGAACCTGCGCACCCTGATCCACCGGGCGTTGAAGCCGTAAGGGTTCTCTTTCTTGGCCTATTGAATGTGTAGGGGCGACCAATGGTCGCCCGCCAACCTAGCGCAGCAACGCGTTTTCAGGGAAGATGTTTCACAGACAAACAGGCAGGAGCGAGCAATGCTCGCCCCTACAAAAGCTTTTTGACAGTCTGCATAAGTAAAGCGGGGACGCGGCCTTCGGTATATCCGTTGGCTGCGTCCCCGCTTTTTGCTTATGTTTCGTCTATACGGCCACTAACACCCGCAGAGCATGACTTTGGCTGAGAAGGTGCCATTCTGATAGGTAAAGGTACTGGTCCCGCCGTTTTTCTCTGCAATATGGGTGACGGATTGGATGCCGATACCGTTTTCCTTCCGCTTTGAGGAGCGGAAAATGCCATTCTTTTCGTTGACCTCGCCGTCAAACGCATTTTCAACCTCGATAAGAAGAATCCGGTCGGCGTGAACACAAGCGGTTATTTCGATTTGCCGCCTGCCCGGTGCGGTGCGAAGGCTTGCCTCCAGCGCATTTTCCAGCAGGTTGGAAAGCACGAGACACATATCGATCTCGTCAACCGGCAGTGTTTCCGGCAGGTCGAGTCTGGCGCGGAAGGGGATCTCATCGCGCTTTGCCATGGCGCAGTAATAGCCGACAACACTGTCAGCCGCACGGTTTTCACAGAAGCACATATCAAGATTCGGGATGCGGGAGACGGTTTTTGCAAGGTAGCCTTTCAGCTCCTCCAGATCACCTGCCTCGGCCAGCGCAGAAATTTGATTGAATTGGTGGCGCATATCGTGCCGTGCCTGCCGCGCTTCCTCGATGGCGGTCCTGAGGTTTTCATAGCGCTGCTGCTGCATCGAAGAAACTGGTTTCCTGCTGCAGCTTTGCATTGCGGTTGAGACTGGTTGCCATCAGCAGGAAAACCGCATTGAAGCAGAACATAAAGACCAGAAGTGCGCTGCTCAGCACAATATAGCCCTGCAGTACGCGGCCGGTCTGGAGCGTTGACTGATAGCGCGGGATCATGAAAAGGTTCAAAAGGATGAACGCCAGCGGCAGGACCCAGAACACATACCATGTCTGCGCAAAATTGTCGTCCTCGACCATCGCACGCACCGTATGTGTCGCAGGATAATACGCGGCCAGCACGATGATCCAGCAAACAGCGTTATAGAACACGCAGGCCCCAAGGCAGAGCCACGGCTCGTCCGTTGGCAGCTGCAGATTCCGGATGATCGCGGCGCTGACGGCACGGGACAGGCTGTTCACGCACGCGAACACTGCGCAGACGGACAGCGCAATCGTGCCGGATTTCCAGAGGGAGATGCTAAGCGTTCTGGTATACAGGCAGATCGCAGCCAGCGCGACCCCCGCAAGGGCAAGGAACGTAGAAGCCCCAAGCCGATAGCAGGCAAGCCCGCTGCCGATGCACAGGCACGCCATCAGGGGAAAAAGCCAGGCGGCCAGCCTTCCGGGTGACTGCTTCAGATAGGTTTTTACAGGGAAATATCCAAGCAAAAGGCCGGGGAGTACGACGAGAAGCTCCAAAATCGGACGCAGAATATCCTTCATCTCATACGCTCCCTTTGCAGCAGAAATTCCATAAACGCCTGCCGGGCAGGCTTCAAAAGCTCCTGACTGACATAGACGCTGCTGCCATCCGCCATGCAGAAAGCGCCGTCCCGAAAATCAGCGGCGTGCTCTAAATTGACGATCATGCCTCTGCCGCAGACGAAAAAGCGGGGATCTTTTTTCAGAGGCTCGGTGAACACCTTAAAGCTTTGGCGTGTGACCAGCGTTTTCCGGGCGGTCGTGCGGATATTGATGCAGTGTGCAAAATGCTCTGCCGAGATAATGTCCCGGTAGCAAAGACGGACATCGCTGCCGCTGACCTTCACCGTCAGGACCGGCTCGGGGCGGGGGAGCCTTGCAAGCATCTCGGCAAGCAGGGCGGAAAGCTCCTCCTCGGAAAAGGGCTTCACGAGATAGTGGAGCGCACGCACCTGAAAGCCCTCCAGCGCGTGGTCGGTTGAGGTCGTGGTAAAAACCAGAAGGCAGTCTGCGTCCGTTTTGCGCAGCTCCTTTGCAGCGTCCATGCCGCTCATCCCGTGCATGTAAGTATCCAGAAACGCGGCGGTAAAGCGCTGCTCTTTTTCTGCGGCGAGAAAGCTCTCGCCGCTTTCAAATTCCAATAGCTCCGCCTCGGCGCCGCACAGGCGCAGCTGCCGTGCAAGGCGCGTTTTCAGCTGCGCGCGCTCTGTCTCAAGATCATCCACAATTGCTATTCTCATGCCGGACTGGCTCCTTCCGGAAAGTTTCTATTTAGATTATAGCACAACTTTCCGACTCCGGCACGGCGGAAAAACCCGATTTCGTGCCGGAATTGGGGCTTTCGTGTCAAAAGGCTTGAAAAGCCTGCACCGTTCCGTATACTGAAAGCAGAAACAGTCAACGACGGCAGGAAAAAGGGAGGAGGGAGGAACGCTATGTACCACATTGCCGTGCTGACAAAGAGCGAAACGCAGGAGACCTTTTACAGAGAACAACTTTCACGGTTCTGTGCAGAGCGCGGTCTGTTTCCGAAGGTGGACTGCTACCGCGGGCAGGAGGTATTCTTTGAGGTCGCGCGCAAAAATGCGCCGACCAACGCTGTAATTTCCCTTCCGGGCGTGGACGGGCTGAATGCAGTGGAGCACCTGCGGGCGCTTTTCCCGGAAACGCGCATCATCTGGTGCAGCGAGCTGGATTTTTCCCTGCATGCGTTCCGGCTGCGCGTAGACTACTTTCTGCTGGAGCCGATAACGGAAGAAGCATTCCGGCATGGGCTTTATGCATGGGCAGAGGAAAAACAACCGTCTGCTTCGCCCCGAGCGGATCACAACCAACATGGCAAGGAGGATCACCGATGAAAAAGAGAAACCCGATTTATACTGCAGGCAGCTTCCTGCTGGCAGGAGCATTGACCCTGTCGATGGCAGCCTGCAGCGGAGCACAGGCACCGGCGGAGGATACGCAGGCACCTTCCGCTGCAGCAACACCGGCTGAGACAGCCGCACCTGCTGAGGAAACGACCCCTTCCGCGGCGGTATCCGGCGCACTCCCCGTGAAGGCTTTGCAGCCCAAGCAGGTCGAGGAAAACCCCTACATGGCAAAGAGTGACGCGAACATCCATCACGACGGCTATAACACCGATTCAACCGATGAGATCCTGCCGCTCGGCATCTATCCGGAGATCCATGTCTCCTATGAGACGACAAACGCGAATGCGTCTCCCGCCATTTACTTTGACAGCTACGGCCATGCAGTCGTTCCGCTGCTCGGCGGCATCGCCATCCGCGATCTGAATGCGGAGGAGACAAAGACGCTCGGTTATTTTTCCCCGAAGCAGCATGACGGCGGCGGCTACCTGATCCAAAGCTCCTACACCTTCCTGGACGCTGAAAACCGCATCGTCTGCCCGACCAGCAACAACCATGTACTGATGCTCCGCGCAACGGACGAGGAGGGCAATGTCCTTCCCGAGTTTGAAAAGGTGCTTGACATCGACATCAAGGCGGCGGCAGAGGCCGCGCTCGGCAAGGAGCTGACGCAGAATCTTCTTTCCGTGGTATTTGACTACGATGGGAACCTCTGGTTCGCCACCGGCGGCTTCCGCATCTATCCTGAGCGCCAGCAGCAGGGCGTTCTCGGCTATATTGCCCACTCGGCAATCGAAGCGATCCTCAACGGTGAGCAGACCGACCTGTCGAAGGCGGTTTTCGTCTACGAGCTGACGCCCGGTGAGGGCGCGGAGAACGGCATTGCCGCCTCCAAGGACGGCGCGGTCATTCTGACCAATAAGAATTGCTATCTGCTGCGCGCCAACAACGGTGTCGAGGCTGTCTGGTGTACGCCGTATGAGAGCGTCGGCGCGAAGGTCAGCGGAGAAGGCGATAAGACCACCGGCGGCGGTCTTGCATGGGGCGGCGGCTGCTCTCCAACGCTGACGCCGAATCTTGTAATGTTCACCGACAATGCAGACCCCGTGAATCTTCTTGCGCTCGACATGAAAACCGGTGAGGTCGTGGCAAAAACGCCGGTGCTTGATGATCTGCCTGATGGCTATCAGGTGGCAATCGAGAACTCTGCGATCGTCTACGATGACGGCGCGGGCACGGTCAGCACGATTGTCTGCAACTGGTTCGGCGCAGGCAACGCAGGTCTTGCCGACCCCAACAACGATTCTTCGATCCAGAGCTACGCCAACATTTATGACCAGAACTGGCTGATGAAGGGCAATGCCATGATCGCCCCCGGCGTCGAGCGCGTGGACACCGTGAAAACCGACAGCGGCTACGAAATGAAGAGTATCTGGACCCGAAATGATCTGAGCGACACCGCGATCATGAAGCTCTCCACCGCAACGGGCTATATCTACGGCTATGTGCAGGATCTGACCACGGGTATGTGGCAGTACATCATTCTCGACTTTGCAACCGGCGAGACTGTCTTTACGATGGATGTATCCAACAAGTACGGCTACAATAATATGGCCATTGGCATGTACACCGGCAACAGCGGAAATGCACTCTACTGCCCGACCGGATATTTGGAGCTGCTTCGCCTGCAGGACCGCTTTGTCTACCTGCCCGAGCTTCCGTACCGCGAGGTCGATCTCGATCATGCGGCAAGAAATGTTCTTACACAGGATCAATTTGCACAGGATGGCGGCGAAGGTACGGTTGCAAGCTGGCGCAATACCGCAACCATCCGCAATGTGCATCCCAACACCACGGTGGCCTTCCGCATGAACAACCTGTCCGGCAGCGCCTCCGATTTGACGCTCTACGCCTATGGTGCAGACGGCAAGCTGGCAAAGGTTGCCTCCGAGCTGTGGTCGATCACGGACGAGACCGGCGCGGCTGTGACGGAACTGACGGACGGCGTACTCTATGAACTGCGCGTAACCATCGCCGACGGCGGCGATTTCGACCTGAGCGAGACAGAAAAAGAAATCAAGCTCTCCGTTGTGCTTGGAAAATAACTCCGCTTTGAATCCGGCGTTTTGAACGCCGGATTTTTTGTGATGGCAGCCGCTATGGTCAGAGATTCACAGATTCTTCAAAAGAAGTTTCAAGTTCGTTCAAAACCCTTTTAAACTCTGCACACAAGTCCCCGCTATAATAAGCCTTGTAATCAAGAAACACAACCGGGAAGTATCCCGTGATTACCCACTGCGCCTTAGACCATGCCAGAGCAGTCGCTCGGTCAAGGCCAGACAACAAACAAGGCTAAAATGCCATTACACATAAAAACAATGCTGTATCCTCCGGTTTGGAAAGGTACAGCATTTCTTTTTGCCGCAAGTTGCCGTATAATAGAGCTATATTACAGAGGTGGCCAAACAGGGCCAAACACACAGACATCTGACAGGGAAAGGGAGGAAAAACGGAATGTTCAGAGAAATCCGCAAAAAGAAGAACGAAAATCAACATTGTTATGGCAAAGCTGTTGTTAGAGTCCAGTCGGCGGGGCGTACTTGCCGTGAACGGCGATGACGGCTACCCGTATGCCATACCCATCAACTATGTTTATGATGGCGAGGCGCAGAGGATTTGTTTCCACGGCGCAAAGATAGGGCACAAAGTCGATGCCTTGCGTGCCTGCGATAAGGTATGCTTCACCGTGTTCGGGAATGAGACCGTCAGAACGGAAAGCTGGGCTCCGTTCATGCAGAGCGTTGTCGTGTTCGGCAGATGCCATTTGATGGAAGCGGGTCCCGAAGCAACACGGAGGCTCAAACAGCTTGCAATGAAATACTATCCCAGCGAACAGCTTGTCGATGAGGAAATTACGCAGTCGGGTAAGGCCGTGCAAGTCTTTGAAATCGAAATCGAGCATATGAGCGGGAAAGAAGTACAAGAGCGCTGATGCTGTATTCCTGAAGAATTAGGTTGATTTGTCGGATTGCAAGGAGATGTGACCATGAAACGCAATGAATTAGAAGCCTTTATCATGGAAACATACAATGCAGTGGCGGATTATCCGTGGCGCAAATCTCCGAATCATGAGGTGTTCCGACATTGCAGCAATCGGAAGTGGTTCGCTCTCATCATGGATGTGCCCAAAAACAAGCTGGGGTTGCAGGGAGAGGAGCTATTGGATGTGGTCAATCTCAAATGTGACCAGATCCTCATCGGTTCCCTGCGGGGAGAACCCGGATTCTTTTCGGCATATCACATGAGCAAGGATAACTGGATCACCGCCGCCTTGGACGGCAGCGCATCAGATGACAAAATCAAAATGCTGCTCGATATGAGTTATCAGGCTACGGCACCAAAGGTGCGTAAAAAGAAAGGCTGACCGGCTCGACAGACTGTTTTGGCGGTCGCTAATGGCAGGAATATGCGAAGGAGAGCACCATGGATACTACAATGTATTCTGCAAATTAATGGGTTAAGCCCAAATATCAGAACCGAGTTAAGAAGCTCCTTATACACTTCTGGAGCCACAACTATCCATCCGGTACAAAACTAACGCTGAATCCTACATTCCGGACATGAAATTAAGCCAGCATCTCAAACAGACCTATCATGATGGGCATTGTAACGATGGAGAGCAGTGTACTGAGTACATACAGGGCACTCGAATGTGCTGCATCCCGGTTGTACAGCTGCGCCATGGATGTAACTGTCGCGCAGGCTGGGGTGATGGCGGACAGAAACACCGTCATGAGAATCGCCTTGCCGTCCGCAATCCAAGTAGATGCGTGGATGACACTGAGAAGAAGCAATACCACCATCGGTACGGCCAGCAGACGAAGTGCAACGGGAAGATAGTTGCGCGGTGTACAGAAGACTTTCTTTAGCGGCACTTCCGCAATCGCCATACCGGCCAGCAGCATACCCATAGGCCCTATCATAGCACCTACGCTGCTGAGTGTACTCACGATAGGTGTAGGCAGCGAGATGTGCAGAAGGTACAAGAGTGCACCGGCGACAATCGCAAGCAGATTGACATTGGTCAGAAGCTTCTTGCATTCGAGTTTTGCGCCCTCTTGCAGGCAGGCGCTTGCGTGCGTCCAGAGAAGAATCAGCTGTACGATGACGAAAGCACAGGAATATACGACATATTTCTCGCCGAGTAAAGCCTGAACCAAAGGGATGACAAGTGCGGCAGCATTGCTGTATATGATGTTGACCTGCTCCACGACATCCAGTTTCAGCGGCTTTTTGAAGATGGCGTTGAGGATCAGAAAAACGATATGCATCCCGACCGCTATGCCCATCGAGTACAAGAGTCCTGCGCGAATCTGCGGCGTATCGTCGATTTGGAATGCATTGAGAACAACGCATGGCATAACAAGATATACGAAGACTACGGACAGAACCCTGCTGTCGGAGGATTTCAGAAGTCCCGCTTTAACGACTACATAGCCCATCAAGAGGACAATAAACAGCTGGGCTATCTGCTGCATTAGTAATAGACTGATTTCCATGATAATTACTTCCTTTTATTCAAACTAGCGTACTCTTTTCTGGCAAAAGAGTCAATATGCAACATGACGGAAGTTTTTAGAAAATCACGGGAATCAACTGCTGGCGTGCAGTTCTGAGGGGCACATTATACTGCCCACGGAAAAGCAAAAAAATGCAGCTTGTACGGTTACAATAGGAAACAATGATACATTATTATAAAACGCATTTACACCTATTTGCAAAACTAAAAGCTGCATCTTGCATTAAATCCTGCAAAATTGCGTCAAAAAATGCAAGTGACACAAACCATGCAAGACGCCAAAATCACCACAACGCCTTCCCTGTATTTCGCTAAACATTGATTTAGCGAAACAAGGGAACTTCCTCACAGGGAGGCTTCGTCCAGCAGTGCGGTGCGGAAGCTGGCGCTGCCGCGGGCCTGGGCGGCAGCGGCGGTCGCGCAGCATTTCCAGAACGCGGCGGCGTGGCGGGCAGCGGTCAGGGCGTCCGGCTCCACGGCGGCAAACGCACCGCACAGCACGGACAGCATACAGCCCGCGCCGGTGACGCGGCGCATCAGCGGACTGCCGCCGCGCACGGTGTGCAGCGTGCGGCCATCGGTCACTAAGTCCTCCTCTCCGGAAAGCAGCACCACCGCGCCCAGCCGTTCGGCCAGCGCGTTCGCGCAGGCGGCGGCATCCGTGGGCACAGTCAGGCTGTCCACGCCGTGCTCTGCGGCGGAAAGCCCCAGCAGCGCGGCGGCCTCACCGTAGTTGACCCGCACAATGTCGGGGTGCACGCACTGCAAAAGGCCGCGGATCTGCTCCAGCCGCCAATGGCTGGCTCCTACACCCACCGGGTCCAGCACCACGGGCACGCCACGGCGGTTGGCCGTTTCGCCCGCAAGTCGGGCGGCGGTAAACTTGGTTTCATCGGGGGTGCCGGTGTTCAGCACCACGGCGGCGGCCAGGGCGGCAATCTCGGCCATCTCCTGCGGGGCCTGGGCCATGATGGGGCTTGCCCCCACCGCCAGCGCCAGATTGGCGCAGTCATTTGCCGTAACTATGTTGGAAATACAGTGCAGCAGCGGCTGGCGGCTGCGGATGGCAGCGCGTGCCTCCTCGCAGGTCATGACATTCTCCTTCAGCGGGCAAGACTTGCCTGCATTTTTTTCAGTGCACCGTTCTTTTCCAGTGCGATGAGCACCACACCGGCAATGATGGAGCCGCCCACCGTGGACACCAGGAACGGCACAACGTAAGCGTAAAACGCAATGTCGCCCGCGGCCTTGCCCATCAGGAACACAGCCACCGGCCAGGCCAGCAGACCGCCGATGATGCCGGTGCCAAAGACCTCGCCCGCGAGGGTAGCCAGCAGATTCTTCGTCTTATGGTACACAATGCCGCACAGCAGCGCGCCGCACATGCTGCCGGGGAACGCCATCAGGCTGCCCAAACCCAGCAGATTGCGCAGAAGGCTTGCCACAAAGGCCACGGCCACGCCGTACCAGGGGCCAAGCAGCACGGCGCACAGGACGTTGACCATGTGCTGCACGGCGCGCACTTACTGCCGAACACCGGGAACGAGACATGCTGCCCACAACAGCTACGGCGCACAGCACACCGGCAAGGGTCAATTTTCTTGTATTGGTTTTCATTTTGGGTCTCCTTTTCTTTTGTGTATGAACATGAAAAAGCGGAAGAGGCGCCGCCTGACCGCGCACAGCCCCCGCACGGGTCCACTGCGCCCCGAGTTACAGGGGTGCATGGTGGTCGGTCGAAGCTTGCTGGCTTCCTCTCACGCCGGAACACGGCTTCCCATCGCGGTCGCTGCAAAGGCCCAGGGCGCTCCCCCTCGGCCAGCGGATTCTGGTGGCGTATCTCTCCTTTCCCCAAAAATAAAAGCAGGGTGCGATGGGCAGCCCTGCAAAAAAGACGATACTAAGTCCTTCCTACGGTGGCATGATCCACATCAGGTCAAAGGGTCGAAGCGCGGCGCTTCCTCTCAGCCGGGTATCCGGCTCCCCTGTTCTTTACCAAGTATGGTACACCTTTGGCGCAGGGTTGTCAAGGGGTGCTTGCTTTTTGCCGCCGCGGCGGTATAGTGGTAGCAAACAAAGGAGGCCTTTTTATAACTGCGGTATCCGTCTGTGTGGATGGTAGAACCTTGCTTAATGGCGGACTTTGCAAATTCGGCAACACTCTTTTGGCACATATCCTTTGTTGTTTTCATTTTCAAAAGCAACGGCTTGTTTCTGAATTCAACGAAAGTGCGCAGAATACTTTTTCTTTATCCGTGCCACAGCCACGTTTTTTCCCAACAGTAGGTCCACCAATATAGGCATTATCAAACGGCAGGTTGATAGAGGCATTAAAGGTCAGTGTTCCTACGCCATCAGGACTTTCGGTAGCAGTATCAATATCAGCTAAAATCAGGCGGCATGTCATCTGTACCGTCTGACGATCGAAATCCTCCCTACTTGAATATTTAAAGTGTTGACTGCTCTTGTGCCGGATTGGCTTTTATTGTATAATAATGTGACCAATTTCAAGCATTGGTTTGCTGTCGTCTGCGGCACAGCATTTGAAATTGAAATTTACGGAAAAGAGCTTCCTGCCATGGCGATAAAACGCGTTTTTCAAAAAGAGCCTGTTCTAAGCATTGCTGCCTGTCTGGCTTTGGTTTCATCCTGCTTCGTTCTTCCGGATGCAGAATATCTTGGTTATATTGATTTTCGCACGCTTGCGATCCTGTTCTCACTCATGACCGTCATGGCCGGGCTGCGGGGGCAGGGCGTTTTCGATCGGCTTGGGCGCGCGCTGCTGTCCCATACCCGCACAACGCTTCAGCTGACCGCTGTTCTGGTGGGGCTGTGCTTTTTCTCAAGCATGGTGATCACCAATGATGTATCGCTGCTTACCTTTGTTCCGTTCACATTTGTCGTTGTAAACAGCTTGGATGCTGCCGTTCGGGATAAGCTGCTGCTTCCCATCGTCTGCATGCAGACGATAGCCGCAAACCTCGGCAGTATGCTAACACCTCTTGGCAATCCACAAAACCTGTACCTGTATGGAAAAAGCGGAATGGATATGGGTTCTTTTGTTTGCTGATGCTCCCTACTCCATCCTGTCGCTGGCACTTCTTGCGCTATGGGCGGTGGGGCTGTGCCGCCGTGGCGCAAAGATCTCCATGGCTCATTCTGCGGCTGCTGCAAGCCCGAACAAGGCACTATTATCGCTGTACAGTATTTTATTCGTGCTCTGTCTGTTGGTGGTACTGCGTGTTCTGCCCTATGGTATCGCGTTTGTTGCGGTTCTGGCCTGTGTGCTTTTGGCAGACCGGAACACATTATGCCGTGTGGACTATTCGCTGATCCTCACCTTTGTTGCGCTCTTTATCTTTATTGGCAATCTGGGGCGTTTTGCCGCCTTTTCCGGATGGCTGCAGCATATTCTTACCGGCCACGAGGTATGGGTTTCTGTGCTTGCCTCACAGGTAACCAGCAATGTGCCTGCGGCGATCCTGCTTTCGGGATTTACAGAGAATATCCGCTCCCTGATCATCGGCACAAATCTTGGCGGCCTTGGCACGCTGATTGCCTCAATGGCCAGCCTGATCTCGTATCGCGAAATTGCAAGGGAGTTGCCGTTACAAAAAGGCCGGTATTTTGCGTTGTTCACAGTTTCCAACATCCTGTTTCTGACAGTTCTTATGGGCGCGTGGGCGTTGGCCGGGTAAAACAACATCACCGCACAATTCTAAACACAGCCGCAGCGGCTCTTAGAATTGTGTGGTGATTCTTTTATAAGCAATTTGGATTACGGAATAGCTGTTTGGGCTAACGAATCAGTGCACTAAACTCCGCAAATTTTCTACGATGTCTCTTGCGATACATATGTCATGTAGTATGCCGCGCCCACAAAACTTTATATCCCATTATGCCGCATCTTTCATGGGGCATATTCTCTGCTCAATAGCCACTGAAGTCCTGTCGCTGTTCGCTGTACCACATCTTTAAAGTGATTGCCGGGATTTAATTGGAAGGTCGTATCTATTCCCTGCTCGTGGTAATATCTTTCGATGGATTCAGTATTCTGCTGAACACATCTTAGAAGCGAATTCTGGGTGCGGCACTCCCGGTCGCCCAGCGAAAAGAAGATGTTGGCAGGTTTTTTCACGGGTGTACGGGAAACGACATACTCTTTAATTCCCGGAAACCACAGCGAGCCGGAGACACTCGCAACTCGCGAAAAGGCGTCCGTCTGATAAATAGAATACAGTGCAAACAGTCCGGCCAGTGAATATCCCGCAATTCCCCGCCAGGCGGGGGTCCCCTGCAACAGGCTTTCTGCTTTCGGTATAATTTGGTTTATCAGAAGGTGCAGGTACTCATCGGCTCCGCTGGTATATGATGCACCATTTTTGAATATGGGCGGAATATCCCATGGCACCATATCATGATTCCATTCCAGCTTACTGACTGCAACCAGCGAAAAATCCTGACAGCCGATGTCTGTCAAATACTGAAAGATCTGCTCTCCCTCGCGCCCATAGGTATTCAGATAAATCACCGGCTTGTTCGGCACGGCACTTTCGAATACATCTACTCTTTTTTGCTCTACCGAAAAGAATTCATTCTGCCGCCTCCCCACCATTGGCGAATGCTCCGCAAGCTGCGCGGGTCAGAATCTCCTGCACCTGTGCCGAGCGACTTATATTCACCACTGGTACCACCATACTTTTGTGCCTATATCGTATTCGAAATCAGCACAAAAGTCAACTTTTGCCTTGGTCTGCCGGGAATCCGGCAATGGACAGATACGCCCGCGCAGGATTTCAGGGGGTCAATCCGAGAACGCCAGCGGCGTAAAGTCTGTGCTGCCTGCCAGCAGATCCTCCAGCGCTATGACGCCGTAAATGTCCCAGCTCATCGGCTGGGTGTAGAGCGTGCCGTCCTTTTCCACGCCACGGACGGTGCCGTTCTTGGTGTCGTAAGCGGCCAGCACGCGGCCGCCCTGCGCATCCAGAATCCGGATGTTCTGCACATCCTTGCCCTGTATATAGCGCTGCTGTGTCAGCTCTGTCTTGACGCCGTTGCGGCAGAAATACTGGCGGGTCGTGTTGTCGCCTGTGCCGTTGCCGTTTTCATCGCGGCCGCATTCGTCCACCCATACCAGCCAGCCATCGGCAAAGCCGGTCAGGGAGTAGTAGCACTCCCACCCTGCGCGGGTTGTGGGAAAGCCGTCTGCCACGGGGGTAAAGCTATCTGCTGCCGCGTTCAGATAACCGACCTCCCCGCTCTGGTAGTTACAGTTGGCAAGGCCGCTGCGGCTGCCCTCGGTCAGGATATGGTAGTCGTTTCGGTAGCTGATCAGGTCGCGCTTCTCCATACCGTCCCCTGTCACAAACACCGTGCCCGCATCGCGCTCATAGCGCTGCTGCGGTGTACAGCTCCCATTGGCCAGATCCACTGTGCAAATTTGTATTGCCTCGGTTCGGGCGTCTGTTGACTGTATCGTCTTGGCAAAGGTCATTTGCCGACCGCTGACCTCCAACAGCGTGTACATTTCGGGGCAGTACTCCCCAGCCCCATCGGCCAGATCATCCCATCTGCAGACCTTCTGCGGCTGCCCGCCTGCTTTATCCACAGCCCACAGCGTCTGATGGCAGTCATCGTCCAGCACGCTGTAATACAGGTTTTTATCGTCCGCGGCCACACCGCGGCCCGCAACAGACAGGCCCGGCTCAATCCTTGCCAGCACGGTGCGTTGGGTGTGGTCGGAATTGATTTGTTCCCAGTTGTAATAGCTGGTTTCATCGTTGTAATGGAACACCAGCAGGTAGACTTCGTCCCCATCGCCGTAGCAGAGGGTGGTGTTTCCATCGCTCCACGCGGGGCAGGTGTCGCTGTTGTGGGCGCAGCCGGGCAGATTGCAGACAGGGCGCGCATCACCGGTCTGCTCGTCGATGGCATAGATCAGCGCACGACCCATCGTGTCGGTGTAGTTGATTTCCCAGTCGTTGAACACCTGATAATACACGCCGTCCGCAGCGGCAGTCAGCAGCCGCAGGGCGCCGCTGCCGATGCTCTGCGGCTGCTCGCGGGGGCTGCTGCGGCTTCCGTGGCCGCAGTCGGTGTCGGCGTGCTGTCCGCTTCGGCTTGTCCGCAGGCTGTCAGGGTCAGCGCCAGCGCGGCAGTGATGGCAAGATATTTCTTCATGATATTTCCTCCCCGTATTGCGTGTTCAGTGCTGCAAAGGTCTGCGGCGTCATGCTGGCGGCGGAGAGCGTCACGCTGTACCCGCTGGCGTTCGCCACGGCGTAGACCTGCGCGGTCTCACTGTAGCCTGCTGCGCCGAAATCCCGCACGGCTGTGCCCCAGTCCGGGTACTGCCAGTCGGTAAACTCGTCCAGCCCCAGCAGGGCGCAATATTGCGCCACAGCGTCATCGGCCAGCGTAGCGCCCTGCCCCAGATCGTTCTGGTAGTTAAAATACAGCGGTGCATCGTCGCTGGAAAGAATCAGCTGGATATACACATGCTCGGTATCGGTGTCTGTGTAGATTTCTTCCGGGCGGCGCACCAGCTGCGCCAGCCCGCAGGGCGCGGTGTACAGCTCCCAGCTGCCGTAGTCCAGGCGGCAGACCGAGAGCGCGGCGGCATAGCTGTCATCGCACAGCAGCCCGGCTCGTGCAGGGTGCGCAGCGTCCGGCGGGCGCGGGCCAGCGCACTGCCGTCCATCGTGCCCGCCGTCCAGCCGCCGTCCCAGAGGCTGTTGCTGCCGAGCGGCACCTTCGTCACATGCTCGGCGGCGTAGAGGGTGCAGGCTGTGGCGTTGGCCCGCCCGGCTGCCGAAAAGCGCTCCCCGTCCGTGTGGGTGTGGGGCGCGGCCAGCAGTGCACGGTCCCACAGGGCGAACACCGCCAGCGGCAGCGCCAGACTGCACAGCACCACAGCGGCGCAGTGCAGGAAGGGGCGCAGCGTATCAGCTTTGCGTGTCATTGTCAGCCTCCCTTTCGCTCGGCAGTACCTCCGGCACGGCGATGGTCACGGTCGTGCCGACATGCTCGGTGCTGGTGATTTCCAGCTTTGCCCCGTGTGCCCCGGCAATGCGGGCGCAGAGCGCCAGCCCGATGCCGCTGCCGCCTTCAGCCCGGCTGCGGGACTTGTCCACCATGTAAAATGCCTCGGTCACGCGGGGCAGATCGGCGGCGGGGATGCCGCAGCCCGTATCCGTCACGGTGAAAACCGCCTGCCCGGCGCGGCGCTCACAACGCAGGGTGATGGCTGCACCCTCGATGCCCTGACAGGCACGCTGGGCATTGAGGGTCAGGTTGCGCAGCATATCCACCCACAGGCTGCGGTCTACCTGCACCACGCACCCCGCGCTGATGACCCGCGGCACAGGCGTGCTGCCCTGCGGCAGGCTGCGCACGGTCTGCAGCAAAAGCCCGGCATCCTGACAGAGCACCAGCTCCAGCGCCCCGGCCTGATCCAGCCCCATCAGAGCCAGCAGACTGCGGCTCAGGTTTTCCAGCCGCTGGGTCTCGTGGTAAATGTAGCCCGCTGCCTCCCGCTGGGTCTCGGCGTCATCGGGCCGGGCACGCATCAGGTCGGCATAGCCGAGCATCGCGGTCATCGGGGTCTTGACCTCATGCGTAAACGCCGCAATAAAGTCCTGCTGGCTCTGCGTAGTCCTTGATAATTCGCTGATTTTTTCTTCCACCGCTGCGGCCATCGCATCAAAGCTGCGGCTCAGCGCGCCGATTTCATCATCGGTCTTGACCTGAGTACGCTGGGTGTACTCACCATCGGCAATTTTCTCGCTGGCCGTTTGCAGCGCAGTCAGCGGGCGGGTTACACGGCGGCTGAACAGCACAGCCGCCCCGCCGCCCAATACCAGCAGCGCCGCCGATGCCGCCAGCCACGCCCGCAGTTGGGCGTCACGGGTGGCGAACACCGCGCTCACATCGTAGGCGCAGAGCATATCGGCCCGCACGCCGGGCAGGTCCAGCGGCTGGGTCAGCAGCAGATACCACCGCCCGGCCGCCCGGGTCAGCTGCCAGGCGTTTTCGCCGTCCGTCAGGGCCTGTTTCAGTGCGGTGCGCGGCAGGGCCGCAGGCAGGCCGGAGTAGAGCGCATACGCACCGTCTAGCCAGAGCGCCATGCTGCTGCCCGCATCGGCGGTCTGCTCGGCATACTGCTGGGCAGCGGACGCCAAAATGTAATTTTCAAACTGCGCGCTGTCTGTGGCTTGAAAGATGATGCGTTCCAGCGCGTACTTTTCCTTTTCCTGCTGGGCCTGCAGGGCCGTGCGGGTGCTGGCCAGACTGCCGGAAAAGCTCTGCCCGGTCAGCAGCAGCCCTGCCGCGCCCAGCGCGCAGGACAGCAGCGCAATGCAGCCCAGAGATAGCTTGGTTGCAAATTTCATTGCTGTTTCCTCATACCAGATCGCGGCCCTGCAGCGTCACCTGCACCCAATCCTGACTGCCCGCCAGATAGTCCTTAACCGAAATGATTCCGTACTCTCCGCGGCAGGTGGTAAAGCTGTAGGGTGCGCCGTCCGTGCCGATGTCATTTGTTGTGTAGTAGATCTCGCCGTATTTCACAAGCAGCATCGTGTCGCTGGCTGCCACAATAAACGGGCTGCGCTCGACAGATTGATCTTTTAGCCATGTGGTCGGCAGCGGGGTGTAGACGCCGGTCTCGGGGTTCAGCAGCCCCTCGCTGTCATCGCGCACCGTCACAGGGATCCAGCCGTCCGGCCTTGCGCCTTCCACGACACCGTATGATATCTGTGTTCCCTGCAGGTCAAGCTGTCGGGTCTGGGCTGTGCCCGCAGCCAGATCGAATTTTGTCACCAGCCCGGATTTGTTCAGCACATAGGCCGCACCGTTGTGGACAAGCTGGACATTGCCCGCATCACCGCCCCATGTCATGTCGGTGTCGGTCATGCTGCCCGCCGTATCCAGCAGACAGAGGTTTTTCGTCTGTTCTTTCTGCGCCTCTTCGTCGGCGGCCAGCCATGCGCGCAGCTCCTCATCCGTGGCGGCCGCTCCAGCCGGGTTCAAGGGCTGCTGCAGATAGCCTCCACTGTGCTGCAAAACGATTTTGTCCTGCCAGCAGCCTACGGCGAAATAGTCCTCGCCGTCCGGTATGCTGCGGGTAAAGAGGCACGCCGCACCGCCCTCATCCAGACGCAATACGGAATATTTGTCATATCCGCGTACAAATGTATACAGTGCTGTGCCATCCGTGTACCAGATATAGGCACTGGTCAAATCGGGCAGGTCATCACCCTCGGCCACACGGCGGCGGTCACTGCCGTCCGGATTGCTCACATCCAGATAGGCGCTGTCACTCTCATTGTGGCGGCCATCCACAAGCCAATAGAGCCGGTCGCCCACGGGCAGCAGCATGGCTTGCGGCACACAGCCGTTACGGATGGCCGTCATGTAGGCCGGGCAGCTTTCATCCGCATGGCTGCAGCCGAGCTTTTTGCAGAGAATGCGCTGCTCGCCCGTGGAAAAATCAATCGTTGTTGCGAAGTATTGTCCGGCATCGTCAATGTTCATCGCGCTATAGACGGCATCTTGGCCCACCGCCGTACCCCAGGTCGTGTAAATGGGTGTAAGTGTGTCCTGTACGGCGGGTGTTTCTGTGGTGGGCTCTGCAGTCTGCGCGGGTGCGGCGGCTGTCTCGGTAGTCGTGCTTGCAGGCATGTCCTGCGGCGCGGCCGTGCAGGCCGTCAGCGCCAGCGCCAGCAGAAAGGCGGTCAGCCTTGCGGTGTGTTTCATCGTGGTTATCCCCCTTTGTTTGTTGTACCCCCAGCATACCGCAGGATTGTTTCCGGTTGGTTACAGCTTTGTCACGGGCGGGTTACAGTTTATTCCTTTTCCAGCATATATCCGATCTGCCGCACGCTGTGCAGGCGGTCGCCAAGGTTCAGCTTGCGGCGCAGGCGGGCAATGTGGGTGTCAAGCGTGCGAGTGTCACAGCCCGTGCCGTCATCGCCCCAGACGGTTTCGTACAGATAATCCCGGTACAGCGCCCGGCCGCGGTTGCGCAAAAACAAAAGCAGCAGGTCATATTCCTTGCGGGTCAGGTGCATTTCCTCCTCACCGCGCAGCACACGGCAGGCCGCAGCGTCCACTGTGTACTCCCACATCGTATAGACGGCGGTGCTGCGCCCGGCGCGCCGCAGCACGCTTTCCACCCGGGCCACCAACTCGGTAGGGGCAAACGGCTTGACGATATAATCATCCGCGCCGCTGTTCAGCCCGCGCACCCGCTCAGCCACAGCGTCCTTCGCCGTGATGAAGATGCAGGGCGTGCCCGTGGGCCGCAGGTACGCCAGCAAATCGTACCCGTCCAGATGGGGCATCATCACATCGAGCAGCACCAGATCATAGCGGTTCTTTTCCAGCAGATCTGCCCGCCGCGCGGCTGTCGGTCACAGCCTGACAGCGGTAGCCAGCCTCCGTCAGGATGCGCCGCACCAACATGGCAATGGCGGCCTCATCGTCCACAATCAAAATCGGATTCATACTGCGAACCTCCCTTATACCCCCATTGTACAACAAAATGTTACAGCTTGGTGAACTTTTGGCCAAAATTTGCAGCCCCGCTTTGCAAATCACTCCGCGCAGATCATTTTGCCCTTACAAAAAGCTCCATTCCATTATTTGCGGTGCAAATCTAAGGGAATGGAGCTTTTTATTTTCAGTCTGTCTGCAAAGAGATTTTTCTCTCTCCTCAACCGTGCAGCCTGCGGATCAGTTTAAATGCCACTTCATGCTCCAGCACAAGCGGCTTATCAATGGCGCCGCTTTTGGCTGATGCGGCGCTTAGCTTTGCATTCCGGCAGGATTGCTGGTATAATAAATATATCCCATCAGGCCGCCTGTGCGGCTAAAGAAAGGTCTCCGCTATGGAAACATCCCCTCAGGGCACGGCCCTGTTTCATCTGCCCGGTCTGTTTGAGTTTTATGACCTGTATGCGGCGTTTTTGCCGCTTTACCGTGCGCATAGGGAATATTTTTACGACTGGTGCGCCATCGGCTCAATCTACGGCGCACCGTCTGACTGCTTATGGGCGGGCGGCCGGGTCGAGTACAGTGACCGCACCCCGCGCGAGGTGCTGGCGCTGACGCATGAATATGGCATCTCGGCGCGGCTGACACTCAGCAATTCGTTGCTGCGCCCGGAGCATCTCACAGACCCGGACTGCAATGCGCTCTGCAAGCTGTTTCAGGAACAAAGTAACCCCCAAAACGGCGCCATTGTTCATGCTGAGCTACTGACGAAGTACCTGAAAAAGAACTATCCATCGCTGTATCTTGTCTCCTCAACCACAAAAGTGCTGACAGACTTCAACGATCTGCAGCGGGAGCTGGCGCGGCCGGAGTTTCGCTATGTCGTGCCGGATTTCCGGCTGAACCGGGCGTTTGACAAGCTTGCAGCGCTGCCCCAGTCCCAGAAGGACAAGGTGGAGTTTCTCTGTAATGAGTGCTGCTGGTTCGGATGCACGGAACGCAGGGCCTGCTATGAGGCCGTCAGCCGCAAAAATCTGGGTCTGCCCGGCCCGGAGCATCACTGCAGCGCCCCCGGCGCAGCAGGAGGGTATCGCTTCTCCCGGGCGATGGCAAACCCCGGCTTTATCGGCATCGAGGCTATTCGGAATACCTACCTGCCGATGGGCTTCACCCAATTCAAAATCGAGGGGCGCGGCCTTGGCAGCGCGCTGATCCTTGAATTTTTGCTCCACTACCTGACTAAGCCGGAATACCAGCTGGCTGTCCGTGAAGAGCTCTATCTGGACAATATGCTGGACCTTTTCTGACCGGCTTTGTGCTGAGGCGGGGAAAGCTGTTTGCATTTTTCTCCGATTTGCGTTATAATGACAAAAACAACAAAAAGCAGGAGACCGCCATGAACAAACTACTACTCATCAGCGCCATGCAATATGACTTTCACACGCTTTTAAAGGTGGCGGATATCTGTGGCTTTACCGGGGAAATCGGCTTTCACGATGCTGAGGACGGTTATCTGCTCACCTTCCCTGACAACGATGGCCACGCCGACCGCCGCATTGCGGAGTATCGCAGCCGCCTTCGGGACCTTGAACATAATATCTGGAACCGCTGAAAGCGTATCCTGCCATTTTTATCTCTGCCAAGTGTGCCTTGCTCTTGGCAGATTTTTGTGTCGTAAATATTACCCCAGTGCTACATCCAGCACCATCATCACACTGAAGCCAACGGCAAAGAATACTGTGCCGAGGTTAGAGTGCCGTCCCTGCGACATTTCGGGGATCAGCTCCTCCACCACGACATAGAGCATCGCACCGGCCGCAAAGCTCAAGAGATAAGGCAGTGCCGGAATCACAAGCTGTGCGGCCAGAATCGTCACCACCGCGCCAATCGGCTCAACCACGCCCGAAAGCACACCGCCTGCAAAGGCCTTGCCCTTGCTCTCCCCTTCGGCGCGCAGGGGCATCGAGATGATAGCGCCCTCTGGGAAATTCTGGATGGCTATGCCAAGGGACAGGGCCAGCGCGCTCGCCGCGGTGATTTGCGCGCTGCCTGCGAGAAAGCCGGCATACATCACACCGACTGCCATGCCCTCCGGGATATTGTGCAGGGTCACCGCCAGCACCATCATCGTAGTGCGGCCCAGTCTGCTTTTTGGCCCCTCAGCCTCCTCACTGCCGACATGCAGGTGGGGTATCAGATGATCCAGGGCAAGCAAAAACAGCACGCCGAACCAAAATCCCGCAAACGCCGGGAAAAAGCAAACCGCCCCAACCCCTCCGACTGTTCGATTGCCGGGATCAGCAGACTCCAGACCGATGCCGCCACCATCACACCGGCGGCAAAGCCCGCAAGCGAGCGCTGCACCAGATCACCCAGTGCGCGCTGCATGAAAAACACACACGCTGCGCCCAGCGATGTACCCAAAAAGGGAATCAGAATCCCCCAAAAAGTTTCTGTCAATGAAGTCGCCTCCTTTTATAATATATAGACATAAACACAGGTACTTTATACCCCCTGTTCAGTGATGCTTTTGACAAGCTGTGCCCATTTGTAAGGATAACAGGCCAGCAGTCCCACGAAAGAGCCGCCCAGAGAGCAGCCGTAGGCGGCCCGTATATGCCCGCCGCAGTTTTTCAGGATGTAGGCTTCGATTTTTTCGGTTTCTGCAAGCATTGTCGGGAATTCGGTACTTTCTGTTTCGTCAAAGCCATCATAGCTGACGCAAAGTACGCGAAACTCCCGCTGCAGCAGAGGGATCACTTGGCCAAAGTTGCTTTTCCAGTGGCAGCAGGTGCCGGGCAGCAGCAAAATGACCGGAGCGGTATCCGCCCCAAATTCATAAACCTTCATTCTCCTGCCTCCTGCAGCCACAGTCACTGCTCTTTACGGCGGTCAAACACAGCCAGCCTGTTTTGCTTTTGTGTACCGCAATGTCACAAAAGCCCGCTTGCTCAAGATATGCTTTCAGCTCAGTATCCTTGTAGATGGTCATGCCATCAATGATTTCTGTCCATTTTTTGTCTTTGTCCGTGTCGCCGTTGACTTCATTGCAGATGAGGAAGGTGCCGCCCGGCTTCAAAACCCGCCAAACCTCCCGGAAGCATTTTGCAAGGTCCGGCCAGAAATAGACGGTTTCAAACGCTGTGACTGCATCGAACCAATCACTGGCAAAAATGATGCGCTGCACGCTGCCCTGCCAGATGACACAGCGATCCGTTTGGATCGCCGCTGCATTGAGACGGCGGGATTTTTCGACGCTGACAGCAGAGTAATCCACGCCCTTTACTATGCCGCGCGGACACCTTTTCAGCAGCCGTTTGATATTCGCCCCGCCGCCGCAGCCGCAGTCCAGCACCTTTGCGTCCGGCGCAAGATGCAGAAAGTGAAGCCCCCACAGCGCCACGGGGGTGTGGGCAAGGTTCATCATGGTGACCATCAGCCTGCCGCCAAAGCCTTTGGGGTCTCTCGTATTTTCAAAAATGACATTGTTATTCTCCTTTCGATTTTTACACTCTGCGTAGGTAAGCGGAATGGAATTCTGCAAAACAACACTTTTGCAAACGGTCCAGCCGTTTTGCTGCAAAAATGCCAGATACGCAGCACTCGTCCATCTGCTGTGCAGCGGAAAGCCTGCAATTTTCAGCGCAAGGGCCTGAAGATTTCCCCAATGGGAATTCTCTGCATGGGTAAAGGTCGGCGCAATCAGCATGCCATCGTTTTTAAGCACACGGCGAAACTCGATGAGGGCTTTCTCAGGATGCGGCACAATGTGCAGTGCATTGCAGACAATGACAACATCAAAGGACTGGTCAGCATAAGGCAGATGGAACATATCCTGCACGGAAAAATGCGGCTTGGAGGAAAAATTACCCCGCTTTGCCTGCGCGATCATCGCTGCAGAGGAGTCGGTAGCCTCAATGTGGTCGGCAGAACACAGGAGATGCTTTGCCACCTGCCCTGTGCCGGTGGCTACCTCCAAAACGGTTTTATGCCACACAGCAGGGCGAAGCAGCGCATATAATTGTTCATAGGCTATTGCATTCTTACGCATAAAGCGGTCATACCTTGCTGCATTTCTGTCCCAAAAATTCTTTTTCGTAATGCTCAGCTCCTTGGTTTGCATAAACTAACTGCTGCTTATTTGAAAAGCTGCCCGGCGGCAGCATGGCAGCTTGTATATGCGCGTTAGAACAATCTAACCGTTGGATCGTAAAAAAGCTGCCTGCAGCCAAAACGGCGCACCAGCAACGATTCTACGATATTTCGCTCATATAATAGCAGTCTGGCACCCAAATGTCAATAGGGTGCTACAGGTGCTTTTGTGCGTTTGAATTTCAACAAAAAATTTATAGCGGGCAGTGCGTTTTACACTGCCCGCCATAGGGATGCTTACTTTAACCGTTTTCGTCCTTGGGAATGGCCAGATTCAAGAGGATGGCAACGAGTGCGGCGGGCACAATGCCGGAGCCGCCGAATACCAGAGAAAGCATCTGCGGTGCGTGTGCAAGGATGCCGTTGTTGGCACCGATGCCGTAGCCGAGACCGAGCGCTACCGAGACGATGCTCAGGCTGCGCGGGGTCAGCGGCTCGCGGGTGATGAGCTGAATACCGCTCACCACGATCGAGGAGAACATCATGACAGCTGCGCCGCCCAGCACCGACTGCGGCATGATCGAGACGAGCGCGCCCAGCTTGGGCACCAAACCGCAGAGAATCAGGAAGATGCCGCCTGTGGCCAGCGCAAAGCGGTTGACGACCTTGGTCATGCTGACAAGGCCGACATTCTGGCTGAAGGAGGTGTTGGGCAGCACGCCGAACAGTGCGGCAAAGCTGGAGCCGATACCATCGCAGATGACGCCGCCGGACAGCTCGGTGTCGGTGGCCTCGCGGTCCATGCCGCCCATGATAACGCCGGAAATATCGCCCACGGTTTCGACCGCCGTGACGATGAACATAATCATGACCGGTGCGATTGCGCGCATATCAAACACCGGCTTGACCGGCATCAGCTCGGGCAATGCAAACCATTTGGCCTCGGCCACCTTGTTCCAGTTCAGCACCCATGCCTTGGTGTAGGCAACGCCCTCGGCGTTCAGCGCCGTGGTGGGCAGAACAAAGCCCATGAGAAACGCTGCAATGTAGCCGCAGATGATGCCTACCAAAATCGAGGAGGAATTCAAAAAGGTGCTGCCGGAGTGCTTGCAGATCAGGATGACGACCAGCACAAAGATGGCGAGCAGCAGGTTTTCGACCGAGCCGAAATCCTGCGCGGTGTTGCCGCCGCCGAAGGAGTTTACGCCGACCGAGATCAGGCTCAGACCGATGGAAAGCACCACCGTGCCGGTAACGACAGAGGGCAGCAGCTTGCGCAGTGGCTTTAGAAAGAAGCCCAGCACTGTCTCAAACAGGCCGCCGATCAGGGAGGCACCCATGATTGCGCCGTAGGCCAGCACACCGCCGCCCATCGAGGCTGCGACCGAGCTGAACACCCCGATGAAGCCGGAGGAGGTACCCATGATGATAGGCACCTTGCCGCCGATGGGGCCGATGGAATACAGCTGAACCAGTGTGACGATGCCCGCCACAAGCATGGCATTCTGCAGCAGTGTGACGCGCAGGTCGGCAAATTCACCGCCGGCCAGGCCGCAGGCACCCGTGATGATAAGCAGCGGCGTAAGGTTGCCGACAAACATCGCCAACACATGCTGCATGCCCAGCGGCAGTGCCTGCTTCAGGGACATCTTGCCTTCAAAGCGGAAGGCTTCGGGGGAAAGATCGTTTTTCTTCATTCCACAACTCCTCAGATAAAACCTATTACAATATAACATGTACCGCCAAAGCGGAAGGGCATACCGCCCTATTTACACATTATACCATCCCCTGCCCTGTGATTGCAATTCCATGAGCCGCCGCAGCAAAAATTTTGTGTGTTTTTGAAGAAGGCTGAACGGTCAAAAAACCTTGATCGCCTGCTGCTTGCCGTGCAAGGTGTAGTGTACGGTCAAGCCGTCGTCTGCATCCACGGTGCAGTTTTCGGCGTGGTCGGTCAATTCCCGCAGGGCGTTGTATTGGCGGCGCATCTCATCCGTATAGCGGCTGGGCATATCGGAGGTGAGCAGGATGCCGCTGAACAGCGCGTTGACCCGGGCCAGGGTCTGCTTTTGCTGTGCGGTCAGCTTGCAGTTTTCCTCGCGCAGGAAGAATACATCGGGGTCGCTGCCGTAGGCGCGCCCGTTGAGCTGGCGGCGGAAAATTGTGTTGCCGATGGACTGCTTTGTAGAGACTCGCTCGCGGTGGAAAAGCCGCATATACCATACATCGTCCCAGTCCAGCCCTACATCACACCCAACGCGGCAGTAGTCAACGATACCAAAGGCGGGCATGACCGGCACACCGCAGCCTAAAATCAGCTTGTCGCCGCACCATGAGCGCAGCAGTGCCATGGCGCGCTGCATCCGGCCTGCGCGGGATTCCCGGGTGTTGCCGAACGGTGCTGCGCCGTAGAGAAAGTCCAGCTTGACAAGGTCAAAGCCCCAATCCTGCAGGACGCGGTCAAAGACTTGCTTGAGGTAGGCCTGCACCTCCGGGTGGTCAATGTCCAGCGCATAAAAGCTGCTCCAGTTGCAGCCGCAGCACCAGGGCTGACCGTCCACCTGCAGCAGCCAGTCCGGGTGATTTTTGCAGAGCAGGGATTCCTTTTCACAGACGAACGGTGCCAGCCACAGCCCGGCCAGAAAGCCGCTTTCATGCGCTGCATCCGCCAGCGGGCGCAGCCCGTTGGGGAATTTGGCAGGGTCAGGCTCCAGCCATTCCCCTACCTTGCGCTCCCAGCCATCGTCGATCTGAAAGAGATCCCCTGTGCGGAAAAGCGTTTTGCAGCCGTTGAGGTCTTCCTGAATCGAGGCCTCATCAATGTTCTGGTAGCGGTTATACCAGCTGGAATACCCGGCCAGCCTGCGCGTGGTGCGGGGGCGGCAGCCCAGCGCCGCAAACCATGCGTCAAATACCTCGTCCTCGGTGCCCTCGGCAAAAAAGAGGGAGAACGCAGGAAAGCTGCCGCCGGTATGCTGTACCCCGGCGCAGTCGCGCTCAATGCGCAGCTGTGCGGTGCGACTGTCATAGGAAAAGATTGTGTAGCCCGGTGCCTCGTCCAGGCTGGCCAAAAGCCGGTAGGTTTTCCCGCGCCGGAAATAGCAGTAGGAGAAGCCGTGGCTCTGTCCCCTTTTGCCGCTGTAGGGAACAAAATGATAATCTCCGTAACGGTCAAAGCTGTATTTCTCCAAAAGGAATTTCGGAACATGCTCAACACCGTGCTGACGGTCCCATTTGCCCAGCTCCGGGCAGGCGGTCCAAGTTTGGTAGCCGTTCATGAAAAGCTTTTCATCGTCTGCCATCTCCCACGGCAGCGCAGCAACAGCATTTTGCAGCACCCCGGCGGGCAGCTCTGCCCTCAGGCAGACGGCACCGCTGCGCGGGGTGATGGCTGCAGTGCCGTCAAACCGGCCGCTGTCTGTTGCGGCATACCACTGCATCTCAGCCATTTTGGTTTTCCTCCCTGTGAAGCGCAGCGCTGATTTCGGCTGCGCGGTCATCCGTCAGGGTGAACCTGCGGCGGAACAGTACAAGCGCTGCCGCAAGGACGGCCATGGGCAGAACGGTCATCATGAGCCGCAGCCCGAGCAGTGTGCCGGCGCTCTGGGCAGCGATGGGGCCGGTCTCCTCGGTATTGCCGGCCAGCCCGATCAGATCCAGACCGATGCCGGTCAGAAAAACCGCAACGCCGGACGCAGCCTTTACAACAAAGGTCTGCATGGAGAAGATGACGCTCTCCTCACGGCGTCCCGTCTTGAGCTGGCCGTAATCCACACTGTTGGAGAGGAAAAGGGTTGTCAGTACGCTGAGCATACCGTTGCAGGCAAACACCACCAACGCCCCGGCACGCAGAGCAGTGCCAGACTGCCGGAAAGGCCGTCAGGCAGAGCAGGAGCAGCACAGCATAGCCGCCCAGCGCGAGGCCAAGGCTTACCGTAATACGGCAGTGTTGCTGAGCTTTTGCGCAGCACCGGATAGAGAACCATC